>ERZ827452.894-NODE-894-length-35061-cov-9.351597_pt1 | contig 35061 bp, 29 predicted proteins | sample MGYA00519866_ERZ827452 | MGnify/ENA primary metagenome ERZ827452 (study PRJEB31778, sample SAMEA3449307) | human gut metagenome | biome: human gut; feature: human-associated habitat; material: faeces | place: United Kingdom | collected 2010/2012 ... | reverse complement strand
GACACGTTTGGTTATTAGAAAAGTACCATCCGGTCTGGCAATCACACCAAGCACAGTCAGATGATACTCTCCATCCTTCAGGCACCAGTCATTTCTTTTCATTGTTCGTCCTGTTGGCTTTTTATCCTTGTCATAAATATCCCAAAATTCCATTTCCTTCTGTCTCCCTGTAAAAACCGCATTACTGTTTGATTTATATATTGTGATAACTTTTTACAGTAAAAATTTTAACGGTATTTCTTCCTATTTTAGATTGCTTGTATTTATATATGATATCATTTTATACGGTTTATTGCAAACATATAGTAGGAAAGTTTTGCGCAATTTTTCTTTATAGCAATTCCAGAAAATATACAATAACTCCATAACATATCCATAAAAATACCCAGGATTTCTCCCGGGTATAATAATATTTAATATTTATAACAAGCACCATAAGTACTGATCATATCTCTGGTCTTTGGATGTCCATATTCTTTGGAAGAATGCAGCTCAGTAATATAGAAATCACAAATACTACGGCAACTACATTACTTGCAAATACAGACTGAACCAGTTCTGGGAAAATATCCCAGATTCCACTTTCACTTGCAGTTGTAAATCCAATTCCGATAGAAAGAGAAAGAGAAATGATCACAACGTTTCGATGAGAAAAGCCGCAGTCTGCGATCATCTGAACACCAGATGTAAGGATTGTACCAAACATCATGATCGTACATCCGCCAAGCACTGCATCCGGCAAAGATGCGAAGAAGTTTCCAACCGGCGGAAGCAGACCTGCAAGGATCATGCATGCTGCACCTGTCATAATGGTGAATCGGTTGACAACCTTTGTCATATTAACCAGCCCGACATTCTGTGAGAAAGAAGTAACAGGCGGGCAGCCGAATAATGCTGAAAATGTAGATGCATATCCATCACAGGCAAGTGAACCGGAAATTTCTTCTCCCGTAATCTCTCTGTTCAGACCGCCGGAAACCAGTGCGGAAGTATCTCCGATTGTCTCCGCTGCTGATACCAGGAAAATAATGCAGACTGAAAGAATCGCACCCGGATGAAATTCCGGTTTAAACGGCAGAAAATGCGGTAAGGAAATCAGACCGCCGGACATGATCGCACTCAGATCTACTTTACCCATAAAAATCGCAACTATGTAACCCACGATCAGACCTGCCAGTACAGAAAGCTGTTTCATATATCCCTTCACTGCAATATTCCAGATCAGGCAGACAGCCAGTGTGATCGTACCAAGAATCAGGTTCTGTGCAGAACCAAAATCATCATTATAACCACCGCCAAAAGATCTGGCACCTACGGTAAACAATGAAAAACCAATGGCAGTAACAACGGATGCCGCAACAACCGGAGTAATGATCTTACGCCAGTACTTCGCCAGAAGTCCCAGAGTACCTTCCATCAGACCACCAATGATAACCGCTCCGATCACTGCCGGATAACCATAATTCGCAGCTACCGTACACAATGCTGTAACAAATGTAAAGCTCACACCCATAACTACCGGAAGTCTCGAACCAATCTTCCATACCGGATAAAGCTGAACCAGTGTCGCTATACCAGCGACGAACATGGCATTCTGAAGCAGGATTGCAATCTGTGCCTGCGTCAGTGCCGGTTGTGCCGATGCCGCGATCAGCGTAATCGGCGCCAGATTGGAAACGAACATGGCCAGGATATGCTGCAATCCAAACGGAATCGCCTTTGCAACCGGCACCCTGCCGTCCAACCGATAAATGTTATTAATACTACTGTCTTTGTTCCCCATAGAAGAACCTCCTTTCCGAACGTCTTTCGTACCCCCATACGCCAAACGCTCTGCCATTTCCTCACCCAAATAAGAAAATGACTTTTTGTGTTGTCCTTCCATTATAAAACTTTCACTAAAATTTGGCAACTTATTTTATTTTTTTATTAATATAGGAATACTCTTGGCTGCAATAGGGATTGTTTATTGCATATGTGGGAAGCTTTGGATAGCTTCAGCTGTTTGCAGTTTAATATGTATTATATATTCCATTGTCAATCAGTATGTGATAGAGTTTCATGGCTCACCATTAACGATACCAGAATTTTCTAATACTAAAACAGAGATTAATGTATTAAATAACTATTCTTTTCTGAACATAAAAGTCATGATATTTGTGGCATTAATTGGTGTTTTGTCAACATTACTTATAGTGCTTATTATAAAACAGTATAGAATAGAACAAGAAAAAAATACAAAAGAAAGATTATTTTTCAAGTAATGTGTGGCATATGTGGATTTGGTTACTGCTTTTTTGTTCTATTCATTTCAAACGTGAGAGAACCATTGTATGAATGTTGGATATACAAAGATGCCATTGCGCAATACGGATATCCGTTATATTTTTTATCAAGTGGAATGGATTATAAAATACAAAGGAAGCGGTTGATAATATTTCCATTGAAAAGTATTTAACTTCAGAAATAAAAGATGGTCAGTTGCCCGATATATTTTTAATTCTAAATGAAACTTTTTATGATATTTTGCTAGTCTCAGAAATACAAACTGACAAAGAATATATGGGAAATTTTTATGATAAGAATAATGCAATTTATGGTCATGCAGTAGTTCCTAATTTTGGAAGGGGGACTAATAAATCTGAATATGAATTGCTGACATCTAATTCGAATTATTTATTATAAGGAATAACTCCATTTCAAGCATTGGATATGTCTAATACATCAAGTATAGTATCTAATTTGCAAGAGTTAGGATATTATACTATAAGTATGCATCCAGCTCCAGCGGGTAATTATGCGAGAAATGAAGGATATAAAGTATTAGGATTTGATGAAATTCATTTTGAAAATGATTACATTAATAAAGAGTATTATGGAAATCGAAAATTTGTGTCAGATGAATGCATATATAAATATATGTTTCGATGGTATGAAGATGCAATAAATAATAATGATAGACCAGTATTCAACTATCTTCTTGCAATGCAGAATCCTGGTGATTGGGATACGAATTTATCAGAAACAGATATTATTCATGTGGAAAAATATGGTGGGAAAGCAGATATTGATAGAATTAATGAATACTTATCATGTATTTATTTATCATGTAAGTCATTTGATGAACTGGTTGAATATTTCAATAATAGTTCAAGACCGATAATTGTATGTATGGTAGGTAATCATTCTCCTGCCTTTGAAGAGATATCAAATTCTGATAAAAATAATCTTCTTATGCGTGAAACACTTTTTATTATGTGGGCTAATTTCCCAATTGAGGGAAAGAGAGATGTTTTAGTAAGTATGAATGAGTTGGGACCATTTCTGTTAGAATGTGCTGGAGTGGATATGATACCATATTATCAATATATAAATGAACTAAGAAAAAAGATACCGGTATTAACAAGTTATGGAAAATACATGGATTCAGAAGGAACTCTTTTTTCATATGATGAGAATAATGGGTATACTGATCAAATAAATGATTATTTTAATTTGGAATATACTAATTTGATTGGAGAACAAAAAGGAAGGTGGTTTAAAGTGAAGGACAAATAGTATGAATTTATATATTTTATGTATAGACATTAGCTAAAAGGCATGAGAAGATGTTTTTGATAGACGTAAGTGCGAAGAGAAGAATTGGCTTGCACTATTGGAGATCAGCCGGATCACTGGCTTATGGTTCTGCGAAGTGGATGTATCATTCCTGAAGATGAAGTTTGGGGTTAATATTCATAAGATAACCAAACTTGTTATGAAAATTCATGAATAAAAAATCAAGTCTTCAAAGACAAAGTATAAATTGATTTTGGCTTATATAGGGAGTAGAGATAATATTAAAAGGAAAAATATGAGAAAAATTGAGAGTTTCGCATTAAAATATAACAAGACAATAGCGTTGATTAGTGTTGCAGTTACACTTCTTATGGGAATTGCTTCACTTTTTGTATCCTACAATGCTTTGATTGTTAGAAAAAATCAAGAAGAATTATTTAAATTACAGATGCAGTATTTAGAAGCGGAGAATACCCCACAATTTTCATTGGGAGATATATCAGAAAAGGAGGATTATATAATATATAATATTGTTGGAAATGGTGCAATTATTAATGAGGCTCGATTAAGTCCGGCAACAATAATGACAGTTTTATATAAAAATGAAGTTATAGGAAGAATAGATGTTCAATGTTATGATGAAAGTGTTCGCTCTTTTGATTATGCGACAAATTCGTTTATAGTGCATAAGCATAAAGATGTACGAAATATTGATAACGTATGGAATGATATATGCCAAACTATAGCAAAGAAAGCTGAAAAAAATAAACAAATAGATATAGATGCATTGACTTATGATTATGATGAAGTATTTTTTATAGATTATAAAGATTATAAATATGAGCAAGAATATTGTACTTATGTAATTTTATATGAATCTATCATACTGGTGAATAAAGATAATCAATATACAACGCCGTATGCACCTGATAGCGTGATATTTCTTATAGGTGACAGGGGAGACAGTAAGGAAGAACAGGAGATACTTTATATAGAATCAGTAGGACTAAGTGCAGAAAGTCTGTATAACAATATACTGGCAATTGATTTCTAAAGGAAACGTTTGTATAGTCTAGAACGCCAATTGTATCAAGATATTTTAGTAAATGATGGATCAAAAGAAATAGCAGAAGAATATGTAAAGCGAAATAATTTTTATTTTATTAAAAAGAACAAAGGATATGAAAAGGCATAAAATAAATTGAAAAAATAAAACGTAATTTTCCCTAAAAAGATTTGAGCCTTTTTGTAGGGTATATACATTCAGAACTGTATAAATGTGGTTACTCTTTATTAAAATATATATGTATGTGTAATAATATAGTGAAAAGGTAAGTATGTAATTTTGGATATATATGGAATTGAAATAAATAATGGATGAAAAAAATTTAAAACTGTACTTTTCTATATTTATGGTAACTACATGTTTTATGTTAAAAAAAATGTAAAATATGCACAAAAAATAATAAAAATTACACAGACATGAAATATTTTTATGAAATTTGTGTATAATGTAACTATCAAAATGTTAACAGGCATGAAGGAGAATAAATGAGATTACAAGTTAGTAATATTGGCAAAATAAGTCGTGCGGAGATTGATATGCAAGGACTGACAGTCATTGTAGGAAATAATAGTACGGGGAAAAGCACAATCAGTAAATCATTATATGCCATAATTCAGGGGTTTCACAACTTTACGGAAAAGATAAGTATTAAAAAGCGAGAAGTATTGATACGGGAATTGCGTAAATGGATTAAATCTCTGAGCATGGAATTGAGAGTGCTTGATAACAAGTATAGACATAAAAGTAAATATTTAGAAAACATATCTATAGTTAGAAATTATATTGAATCATTTAATCGTTTTAATGATAGGCCATCATTGGTGTTTAAAAGTGATGGTAGCAAGCAGGAAGAGTTTAATTATTTTGAATGGATGGAATCAGAAGAAAATTTTAGGGAAAAAATTATAGAGGTTTTTTCTTTAAATGAACTTCAGAATGTATTGACCCAAATAGATGAGGAGCCATTGATACAAAATAAATTGGATAAAATAGATAGATTATATGAAGAGATAAAGAAAGAGACAGAAGAGGAAAAAATTTCCCGTGAAATATTAAATGAAATATTAAAAAGATGTTTTGCAAATGGATTTTCTACCCAATTTAATGATAATGCAACAGAAATAAGATTGTATCCTCTTGATGAGAATGAAGAACATTGTGCAAGGATTTTTAGAAAGAAAAATGCAGAATATATTAGTGATTTTTCCTATATGGATTTTGATGAGAATATAGTTTATATTCAACCGATGCATATATTAGACGATAATGGCAGTTTAAGATTTCTGTTTTGGGATTCCAAAAGTGAAAAAATTCAGGATAGATTATTGACACAACTTAAGATAGAAGACGATTTTAAAAATATAGAGGAAAGTGAGGAATGTAACAAATTAATCAAACAGATAGATGATATATTATCTATACATGATTCAGAATTTGATAATGAACCAATAGGAAGTGCGCAAATGGAAGAAGCTCCTTTTGCTGATACTAAATTTACTTATAAAGATGATCAATTAAATAATGCTATAGATTTTATTGATGTAGCATCTGGTATAAAAAATGTAACCGTATTGAAGCGATTGGTAGCCAATGGAATACTTCATAAAGGATCTCTCTTAATAATAGATGAGCCAGAAGTAAATCTACATCCAGATTGGCAAATGAAATTTGCAGAGATATTGGTTATGCTTAGAAAAGTATTGCATATTCAGGTTTTAATTAATACACATAGTCCTTATTTTATGAGAGCAATAGAGTGCTATAGTGATTTGTATGGTATATTTGATGATTTAAATATATACCGTACGGTAAAAGATAGTTCGACTAGATATCAGTATACAGTAGAAAATGTAAGCGAAATAGAAAATGGGGTAGAATATTTATATTATCAGATGTCGAGACCGTTTGCAAAATTGCAGGAAATGCTAGAGGAAAAACGCAACAAAGAGGTAGAAAGCGATGAGTAATAAAATATCAGATATGATAACAGATGATAAAATTATTATTTCATTAGAAGAATCTTCATGGCCTGCTCAACCTTCCAATCCCAGTCAGATATGGGATAAAAAGTGGCTATCTGGCGGAATGCCTCAAATAGGGAAAATTCCTACTTTTTCCTTTGACCGTATTAAAGAATTAAGTGATATAGAAAACGTTGCATCTTGTGATGCCTTTTTTTACTGTTCTGGTGCAAATGAAATAAAAAATGAGGTAACAAGTTTCTTGTTTGAGTTTAAGGATACTAATAGTACTCATATTCTAAAAGAATTTGTAGCAAATACAAATTCGGACAAAAATTATCAAAAGAGTATTAATAGAAAAATAAATGATTCGGCTCATATTTTGAAGACGATAGAATTTGCTGGAATAAGTGGACAGGAATTATTAAAACGGACACATATAATTATCGTATATAAGGATGATATTAAAGGCGCTTTAGAAATGAGCTCTAAACTGGGGAAAAAACCATATATGAAGGGAAAAAAGAGAGCAAATGGTGCAAGTATCAATACTACATTAGAAATATTTGCTAAAATGGAAAGTCCAAAGGAGAAAATAAAAAATTCATTTGATAATTCAGCAAAGAGTAATGGATATAGAAGAAAAGAATTATCTAAAGATGATAAGAAGTACATACAAAATAAATTAAGCAATGTTTCAAAAAGTGCTGGATTTCAACAATATGAAATGAAAAAGAAAGAAAATACATATGCTACAGTTTTGAATCGTGATGAATTTAAAAAAATTTTTGAAAAGAGCTGGTGTGAGATATTTCTAAATTGGAATTGGGGACCATATGAGAATGAAATAAATAAACGACGATTAGAATTAGTAGGAGATGACCAATGAAACAACGTTTAGCAGATTATGTAGCAGACTTCTTAGTGTCACATGGTGTAAGTGATGTATTCAGTGTAGTTGGTGGTGGGGCAATGCATCTTAATGATGCATTAGGTCATCATGAGAAGCTTCGTGTTACATATAATCATCATGAACAAGCCTGTGCCATAGCGGCAGAGGCCTATGCTCGTTTAGAGAACAGGATAGCAGCAGTATGTGTAACAACAGGACCAGGTGGCACAAATGCGATTACAGGTGTATTAGGTGGCTGGTTAGACAGCATACCTATGTTCATTATTTCTGGACAGGTAAGATATGACACAACTGCCAGATATGAAGAAAGAGTGACAGGCGCAGTTTTGCGGGCAGAAGGTGATCAGGAATTTGATATCACAAAATCTGTAGCACCGATGTGTAAATATGCAGAAATGTTAGAAGAACCCAAGAACATTAGATACATGCTGGAGAAAGCCTGGTACATGGCAACGACAGGCAGACCAGGCCCGGTATGGGTAGACATTCCTGTAAATTTCCAAGGAAGCTTTATTGAGACTGATGAACTTTTTGGATTTGATGAAGAGCAGGAAAAGTTAGAATTACCTGATCCTTTGAATGAAGAAACAGTATGTACAGTATTAAATATGATTAGGGATGCTAAGAGACCTGTTATTTATGCAGGATATGGTATCAGACTTGCAGGAGCTGTAACTGAATTTAAAGAAATGATAGATAAATTAGGAGTACCGGTTGTTACTTACTGGAATTCTATAGATGTGATAGAAGATGAACATCCACTGTATGTAGGGCGTGGTGGAAATATGGGGGACAGACCAGGTAATTTTGCTGTACAAAATTCTGATTTAGTATTGGCAATAGGTACAAGAATATCTATTCGACAAGTTGGTTATAATTGGGAGACATGGGCACGTGCAGCCAGAGTTATCATGGTAGATATAGATCAGAATGAGATGAAGAAACATACGCTTCATGTAGACATGCCTATATGGGCGGATGCAAAAGATTTTATTTCGAAGATGAATCATTTACTGGATAAAGAAAATACTCCATTTTTCAAAAAAGAAGAGTGGGTAAAAGCTGGACAGAATTGGAAAGCAAAATATCCGGCAACTTTACCAAAACATTGGAAAGAAAATGGTGAAACAGCAAATGTTTTTGCCTTTATTAAATATTTGAGTTCTTCTTTACCGGAAGGAAGTTTGACAGCAGTATCGAATGGTGCTTGTTGTGTAGTAGGACATCAGAATTATGTGATCAAAAAAGATACTCGATTTATCATAAATAGTGCTGTGGCAAGTATGGGATATGGATTACCCGCAGCAATTGGTCTGTGCAGGGCAGGTAAAGATCAGACAACAATCTGTCTTGAAGGTGATGGCTCTATTATGATGAATCTGCAGGAATTACAGACAGTAGTAACCAATAATTTACCAATTAAGATTTTTTTGATTAACAATCAGGGATATCATTCTATTAGATTGACACAAAACAATTTATTTAAAGAACATTGCAAAGTCGGGATAGGACCGGAATCTCATGATTTAAGTTTTCCACAATTTAAGAAGATAGCAGAAGCTTTTGGTTATCCATATTATGAGGCACATTCTAATGCTGAGATGAAGGAAGCTGTGGAACAGACACTACAGCAGCCAGGGTTTGTTTTTTGTGAAATTTATACAGATACAGAACAGGTGTGGGAGCCAAAGAGCAGTACGAAGAGATTGGAAGATGGTACACTTGTAAGCCCGCCGTTGGAGGATTTAGCACCATTCTTGTCTCGGAAAGAGTTGAAAGAAAATATGTTTATTCCAATGATAGGGGAGTAGGATGTTTTTTCAATAAAAGGGTATACAATTGAGTATTGTGGCGGTTCTTCATGTATGATTTTACGAGGAACAGCAATTATAATGACACCAACTTTTGTTAGAGTAGAAATGAAAATAATAAAAAATAAAATGTGCAGTAAATTCAGAAACAATGTGCAGATTTAAGGAGAACGCTTATGAAAAAAGTTAGTATACGAATTGAGTATATATTGTCAGTAATAATAGCAGGTGTATTGACAGTATTTTTATTAGCGGATTCTGAAAGGATAGATTCGGCATTTTATCCTGGATTGCTACCATTAGGCATTTTTATATTCCAAACAATAAGAAGAAAGATGGATGTTATACAATTAATCAGCAAAACAACTTTAAGTGATAATATAATTTCAATCTGTTTTGCAATTATTTTTATGGCATTTATTCCGGTAATGGATTTATGGACGAACACTGCCTGGGGTAAGAATATAATAGAGCAGATTATTATACTGGCCTATTGTATTTTGATCTTTATATCATTGTTCATAATCAATTTACAATATGTCACAATGGAGTTGTCTTTTAATGCGTTGGATAAAGAAACACAAGGGGGATATTTTAGAAATTTTAAATACTATAAAAGCTATTTCTTCTTAATTTGTCTTATGGCTATAGCGTATATTGTAAGCTGTTATCCTGGATTATTGCATGGTGATGGATGGAATATATGGATGATTGCAGAAACAGACCAGGGATGGAGTGATTGGCATCCGGTTAGCTACATATTTCTAATTCGATGTTTATTAAAAATATGGAATAATCCATTTATTATGGTATGCTTTCAAACGGTAGTTTTTTTGTACATTGAATTATTTGTTTTAAATTATCTGTATAATTATATAGGAATTATTTCCTGCAAGGTCTATACAATTGCATCGTATGTTAATATTATGATATTTTTCTTTTTGCATACAGTAACAAAAGATACTCCTTTCTCTGTCTTTTTGTTAGGATTTTGTATTACTTTATTGGCTATGTTACATGGTGAAAAGAATAAATTTTTGTATATTCAACTGATTATATTTGGAATAATGGCATCATCTATGAGACATATGATGATTGTTCCGGTAGCAGGTGGATTTATATTTGCGGTAGTATACTGGGCTTTAAAGCGACATAAGAAAGAGACTGCTCAATTCCTTTTTATGTTATTTATTGTAATTTTGGGGGTTGTTGGAAGCAGAACTTTAATTATAAGATATTTTGATGCGGAACCTAACCGGGGATATGTGAAATACTCGGTGCCGTTACAAATGATGGCAGCATACGCAGCAACTGGAGATGTTGATGAGAAATCTAGGGGCATAATGGAAAAATATATGTCATTGCAAGAATGGGCAAGCGAGTATCAGGTGGATCCGTATTTATCTGATAATATATCTAGAGGAAAAGACGTGAGAAGGGAAAAAATTTTATTTGAAATTGAAGAAGAAAGCTCAAATATATATATTGTTAATTGGAGATTTCTAACACATAATTTTACAGGCTATTGGGATGCTTTCTTTAAACAAAATTCTGAATTATGGAGAATGTCAGATAATCGTGAACACGTTGTGTGTACAAGCCCATATTTTATTAATGTAGAAAAGTGTGTTGAAGAGAATAGAGGCGAATGGAATCCTCATAGGAATTATCTAACAGAAATAATGGAATCATTGACTGTATTTGCAGCAGAGAATAAGATATGGAACATCTTTTCCTATCATGCAGGAATTTATGTATATTTTATTTTGTTCGGTGTGGCGTTGGTGATATATAAGAAGAAATATGAAATATTGATAGGTTTTATACCATATATCATATTGGGACTATTATTGAGTGTGTCTATCCCACAACAGGCAATTAGATATGTTTTGCCTATGTTCCATGCAGGTATTTTAGCATTTTCAATTTGTTTTAGATTCTATGATAGGTGAATGATAATATGAAAAGTGTAATTATATCTGGAGCAACCGGAGCAGTAGGAATAGCGTTAATTAATGAGATGGTTTCTCATGATATTAAAGTGCTTGTATTAACGCATAAAAACTCTCAAAGAAATAGACTAATACCTAAACATCCATTGGTGTCAACAGTAGATTGCTCTCTTGACAATATGCAGCATAGCTATGTTGATGGTAGTGATATACAATATGATGTATTCTATCATTTAGCATGGGCAGGTACTACGGGAAATGATAGAAATAATATGTCTTTGCAAAATCAAAATGTGAAATATGCGTTGGATGCCGTAGATTTAGCATCAAGGATGCGCTGTAAAGTATTTGTAGGCACCGGATCACAAGCGGAATATGGTCGTTTTGAAGGAAAACTGAGCGAAACTACTCCAGTCTTTCCTGAGAATGGTTATGGTATCGCAAAACTTTGTGCAGGACAGATGACTCATGAAAGAGCTCATCAACTCGGAATGAAACAGATATGGGCACGTATATTAAGTGTATATGGTCCCTATGACGGAGAACAGAGTATGGTAATGTCAAGCATTCATAAGATGATGCATAGAGAGAGAACCTCTTTTACTAAGGGTGAACAGATGTGGGATTATCTCTATAGTAAAGATGCAGCTAAGGCACTTTATTTATTGGGGGAGAATGATCTTGATGGTGTATATTGTTTGGGCAGTGGCAATGCCAGACCTCTAAAGGAATATATTACGACGATTCGTAATTGCATTAATCCTGATTTAGAAATAGGATTGGGAGATATTCCCTATAGTGAGCGACAGGTAATGTATTTATGTGCAGATATAAGTAAGTTACAAAAAGATACAGGGTTTACGGTTAAGTATGACTTTAAGACTGGAATAAATGAGACAATGCAATCAATAATAAAACAACAATAGGAATTATAGGGGAGATAAATGAAAAGAATAGGAAATCTAAAGTATTATCTGGGGTATGGATTTATATGGTTATGTCTGCATTTTTATATGCGTTGTGATTATTTGGATGACATGAATAATAGAGCTACTTATTTGGAGATAAAGGATCATTTCCTTTCTGGAGTTATTCAAGCATACAATGCATGGGATCCCAGAATAATTATTTATCCAATTATGATATGGCTTACGGGACATAATATTTGGATATGGAAAATACTTGATATACTCATAATGTGTCTATTAGTGTACTCTTTAGCTGCAATTTTTAACGAAAAAGGCTATAAGAGCAATTTACTTTTAGTTATGGCATTAACCCTATGTTATCCGTTTTGTCATCAAGGATCTACCGGCTGGATTGCAACTACAGTTAATCATATCTGGACAGTCAGCTTTGGAATGTATTGCCTGTCGGTGTTGGTGGATTTATATAGGGAAAAGAAAGTTTCTGCTTGGAAATATATAACGTTTTGCTTGGCACTCATATATAGTACAAATCAAATCATTATGACGGCTGTTATGATATTGATTATATTGTTCTGGTTATATAAGATGCTTTCCTTAAAAGGGCGAAACAAGGGTGTATTGGTAGTTAGCTGTATTAGTGTAATTGTGATTTTGTTTAATGTTGTAATTTATATATTGTGTCCGGGCAATGAGGTCAGAAACCAGTTTGATGCTATGCAGTGGGAGCCTAATTGGGATGCAATGAGGTTCATTGATAAAATGCGCTTAGGAGTTGTTGAAATCTGGGGGCATATCGTATCAATACCTAACTTCCTTTATTTTATATTTTGCGCTTTAATAGCGGTAAAAGGTTGGGAGCAGCTTAAAGGAAGTAAAAAATGGATATGCTTTTGCCCATTGATTATTGACTGCTTATGGTCTGCTTATTTTTTCTTCATTATTGTCAGCGGTAGAGCTGCTTTGGATTACTATATTCCCAATATATTTATAAAGAATTCAATCGATATGGTATTTCAAGGAGGCATGCTGGTTTCGTGGTTAATATCGGTGCTTTTGATTATGCTTTCTGTGAAATGGATTATTCCAGATGATGATACATATGTGGAACTGATATTTTTTGCGGTATTATCACATGTTGGTGGGATGATTGTAGCTTTCTCACCAACAGTTATGACATCCTCTTTAAGAAGTAATACAATATTATATATTTCATTAATTGCATGTATTTTGATATTACTTAAAGAACCAATCAGGACGAAATATTTGAGATATAGTATGAAATTTGTTATAGCAATAGGAATAATGTTTAATGTAGTACAAGTCGTAAGACATATTAAAGTGTGGGGATAAACAAATGAGTATAGATATAAAAAAACGATTTGGGTAATGGTTACAGAAATTGTTGTAGTAATTGTGGCAAGCATTTTCGAGGGGGGGAAAAACTCCTGTTCGTGAGTATGATGTTTTCAAAAATGAAATGTTGAATAATGGGACAAGTCTTGCTTCTTGTGCATCATTTACAGATGAGTTAAATATTGATATTGAAGATGAATGGTTCTTGCAAGAGGATTATGAAAATGTAGAGAATGAAATTTGGTTTGTTTTACATAATATTCCGGCAGGAGTGTATACACTTGATACAAAGTATGGTGCAGAGTATGATACAAAACAAAATAGGACTGCGCAGATATCAGTTTCTGCGTCAACAAATAGTAAGGCAAATAAGGTGGTGATGGAGGCATATCCGTTAAGAGACTGGAAGATGTTTATTGGAGAATATGTTTATATTTCTCCATTTTCCAATGTGGATGAATTGAAGATAAATTTGGATATTCAGCATTCTGGACATACAACAATTAAAGAAATGAAATTGAAAGAATATTTACCTGCACGTATTCTACGTGTATTATTTATTATTTTGGCTTTTCTTATAGTTGATTTCTTGCTCTTTATCGTTCCGAAATGGAGTAGCAAAAGAAAAGAAATTGTATTTATTTTGTTGTGTATAACGCTATTTTCCTCATATCCAGCACTTGGTAAAGAGACGTTTCTGGCGCATGATTTTGCATTTCATGAAGGTAGAATTATGTCGATAGCAGCAGAAATGCGTTATGGGAATTTCCCTGTATTTTATCAGAGTGATGCGTTTGGTGGCGGCTATGGGTATATTTCTCCTCTGATGTATGGCTCCTTGTTTCTGTATTTTCCTGCAATACTTCACCTTTTAGGAATGCCTATTACGATAGCGTATAACATTTATATCATTTTCATGAACGGTTTGGCATGCTTTATCTCATTCTATTCGTTCAAAAAAATGTTTAATACAGCGGGATGGGGAATATGTGGAACATGCGTGTATATGTTAGCAGCATATAGAATCACTAATTTATATGTAAGAGCTGCTATAGGAGAATATACAGCGATGACTTTTCTTCCTCTTGTAATTTATGGAATATATAGGATATATTTCACAGATAAGAATAAAAAGCTGATTGACCATTTGCCACTAATATTGGGAGTCTCAGGTATTATTCAAAGTCATATTCTGACATGCGAGATGCTGGCACCTTTTGTATTTTTCTTTGGAATTGTACATATAAAGAAAAGTATTGCTTTATTGAAAAAAACTGATAAGGGATGTAGTAGTGATTTTGGGATTAAATGCTTTCTTTTTGGTTCCTTTTTAAGATGCGTATAGAATGGATTTACTTCTGAAGAGTCCAAAAGAAGGAACGCTTTTAGGAATGCAGTTTCATGGAACAAAATTATTTCAGGTATTTGGATTGCTGATGTCTCAGGGGCGCGCCCAATCTTCGGCAGGTGTGCAGGAGGAATTGCCATTAACAATAGGAGCTACATTGGTTTTGGCTGTTGTATTATTTTTTGTTCTTGTGATTAACAGAAACGAATGGAAATTAAAGGAACGATTATTTGGATGTATAATAGAGCTATTTATATATGGGATGATTGCAGTTTGCATTACGACATGTTATTTTCCGTGGGATGATTTGGCAAAATATAATAATGTTATTACAAGGTGTTTGATTTCGGTACAAGTACCTTTCAGATATTTGAGTATTGCAACTGTATTTTTGACTTTTGTACTTATATATGCGCTTTATATTCTAAGTGAAAAATATAGAATTATGCCTTCTAGAATAATTATGGCAATATGCATGATTTCTGTTTGGGTTATTGCAGAGTTCTATGTTGGATATTGTTTCTCAAATGATACAGTATATCAGGCAGAGTATGATACGGAGTACTATGCAGATAATTTGTATTTGTTGAAAGAAACTGATTATTCTATGTCGGTATTGTGGGACTCATCGATAGATACTTATGGAGAGAATATTTCTGTTGAGCGTCTTGGCACAGATGATAAAAACCAAAAGATGTATTACATAAAGAATGGTGAAGGAGATGCGGATATCACACTGCCAATACACGCATACAAGTATATATATGTCTATGATGAAGATGGAAGTATTATTCCAACAGTTTGTGGGGAGAACAATCGAGTTCAAATAACTGTTCCATCGTACTATGAAGGAAAAATAATTGCAAAGTTTTTGGTACGAAAGATTTGGATAGCAGCTCAGATTATTTCACTATTAACATGTTTAGGAATACTAGGATTGGTTTGTAGGAATAGAAAGTTACAGAAAAATAGATTTTAACCATAAATGTAATATTGTTTATGATGATTGAAACCCTCTCTGTTTTATGATATCCTAAATTAAGTTAATAGGATATCATGCAGAGAGGGTTTTACGTATGAAGGTTGTTATTTTAGCAGGTGGTTTGGGAACCAGAATCAGCGAGGAAAGCCATTTAAGACCTAAACCAATGATAGAGATTGGACAGAAGCCAATATTGTGGCATATCATGAAAGAATATTCTTATTATGGTTTTAATGAGTTTATTGTATGTTGTGGATACAAACAGCAGGTAATTAAAGAGTGGTTTGCAAATTATTATTTACATAATAGTGACGTAACATTTGACTTTACGAAACAGAACAGTATGGAAGTGCATTCTAATGTGGCAGAGCCATGGAAGGTAACATTGATTGATACGGGACTGAATACTATGACAGGCGGACGAATAAAGCGAATACAGCCTTATGTAGGAAATGAGACCTTTATGCTGACATATGGAGATGCTGTGGCAGATATTAATGTTCCGGCATTATTGGAATTCCATCGTAATCACGGTAAAATTGCAACTCTGACAGCGGTAAATGTAGGACAGCAATTTGGCGTATTGGATATTGAAAATGATGGTAGAATCAGTCAGTTCAGAGAGAAGAACAATTCAGATGGCGGTGTAATCAATGCGGGATATATGGTTATGGAACCACAGATCTTTAGCTATATAGAAGGTGATGACACTGTATTTGAGAAGCAACCAATCGAGAAAGTTGCTGCAGAAGGGCAACTTATGGCATATAGACATAATGGTTTCTGGAAGTGCATGGATACTCAGAGAGATAAAATGAAGCTGGAAGAAATGATCGCCAGTGGTAATGCTCCTTGGATGATGTGGGAAAATAAATAGAAGGCGGATATAAGAATGTTTGAGAATTTAAGTGAACAGCAGGCTAGAGAGAGAATATTAGAGATGGTAGGTGAGTATTGCGATAAATACCATACGAAAGCTCCTTATAAGGATGGCGATAGAATACCTTATGCATCTCGTGTGTATGACCGGGCAGAGATGATGAATCTGGTAGACAGTTCTCTTGAGTTTTGGCTTACATCAGGAAGATATACAGATCAGTTTGAAACAGAATTTGCCAATTATCTGGGAGTAAAGTATTGTTCTTTGGTAAATTCAGGATCGTCTGCGAATTTGATTGCATTTATGGCATTAACATCTCCCTTACTTGGGGATAGAAGAATCAGGCGTGGAGATGAAGTCATTACTGTGGCAGCAGGATTTCCTACAACAGTTGCACCGATTATTCAGTATGGTGCAGTTCCGGTATTTATAGATGTTACGATTCCACAGTACAATATGGACGTAACACAGCTTGAAAAGGCACTTTCACCTAAGACTAAGGCTGTTATGGCTGCACACACGTTAGGTAATCCGTTTGATTTGAAAGCTGTAAAGGAATTCTGTGATAAACATAGTCTATGGCTTGTGGAGGATAATTGTGATGCGTTGGGATCAGAGTATTCAATGAATGGTGAGACGAAACTGACTGGTACGATTGGCGATATTGGAACATCCAGTTTTTATCCACCTCATCATATGACAATGGGTGAAGGCGGTGCTGTATATACTAATAATGCATTATTGAATAAATGCATTCGTTCATTTAGAGACTGGGGAAGAGACTGCATATGTCCATCCGGAAGAGATAATTTATGCGGACATAGATTTGACAGGCAATTTGGAGAATTACCATTGGGATATGATCATAAGTATGTATATTCACATTTTGGATATAATCTGAAAGCTACCGATATGCAGGCTGCAATTGGATGTGCACAGCTTGTAAAATTCCCAACATTTGTAGAAAGAAGACGTCATAATTTTGACAGATTAAAGGCTGCAATTAAAGATCTGGAGGGATATTTTATTTTACCGGAACCATGTGAAAATGCTAATCCAAGCTGGTTTGGCTTCCTTCTGACATGCAGAGAGGGCGTAGATAGAAATCAGATTGTGTCTTATTTGGAGAATAAGAAGATACAGACAAGAATGCTTTTTGCAGGTAACCTGGTAAAACATCCATGTTTTGATGAAATGAGACAAACTGGAGACGGCTATCGGGTAGTGGGAGAGTTGAATAATACAGATAGAATTATGAAGGACACATTCTGGATAGGGGTATATCCTGGAATGTCAGACGAAATGATTGATGTAATGGCAACAGCATTGAAAGAAGCATGTGGGAAAGGAAATAAGGAATGATGTTTGACCTGTCATTTTATAAGAATAAAAGAGTGCTGGTAACAGGACATACAGGCTTTAAAGGAACATGGCTCTGTGAGACATTAGTAAAAGCAGGGGCACAAGTAACAGGTTACGCCTTGAATCCACCTACAACTCCCAGTTTGTTTGAAATGTGTGGACTGAGTAAAAGAATGGATTCTGAGATAGGCGATATTCGGGATTTAGCTCATTTACAGGCTGTATTTACAAAAGTACAGCCTGAAATTGTTTTGCATTTGGCTGCACAGCCTATTGTTAGAGAGTCTTATAGAAATCCGGTATACACATATGAAACAAATGTAATGGGAACTGTAAATGTGCTGGAATGTATTAGATTGACGGATTCAGTAAGATCTTTTGTAAATGTAACAACAGATAAAGTATATAAGAATAGAGAGTGGCAGTGGGGATATCGTGAAAATGAGGAATTAAGTGGCTATGACCCATATTCAAACAGTAAATCATGCTCGGAACTTGTAACAGATAGCTATAAAAATGCTTTCTTTTCCAGAGATGGCAGGGATGCTGCCATTACTACCATGCGTGCTGGTAATGTAATCGGAGGGGGAGATTTTGCAGCAGACAGAATTATTCCAGACTGTATTAGGGCAGCTCGGGAGAAAAAGGATATCATTGTGAGGAATCCTCATTCTACCAGACCTTATCAGCATGTATTAGAGCCTGTTATGGCATACCTTATGGTTGCAGCAAAGCAATATGAGGACAAGTCTTTTTCTGGTAACTATAATGTGGGTCCAGATGATATGGATTGTGTTACAACAGGAGATTTAACAGAACTCTTCTGTAAACACTGGAATAATCAGACTGGCGAGAATTTGACCTGGAAAGTACAGGGAGATGGTGGACCTCACGAAGCTAATTTTTTGAAATTGGATTGTTCAAAAATGAAATATACATTTGGCTGGAGGCCAGCAATGCATGTAGAGGATGCAATAGAGAAGATTGTAGAGTTTACTGTTAATGGAATAGATGAGGAAAGTATCAGAAAAATAATGGAGAACCAGATCAACAGTATGTTAAATGAATGATGTGAGGAACAAAATGAAAAAAAATGATATAAAGGAATGGATAAATAATAATAAAGAGTTTATACCGGAAATTGTTGTATTGATTCCTATAATTTTGTTTATATATTTTACAACGTACTATTGGGATAATCAGACTGTTTTTGTGTCGGTATTGGCAAATATAGATAGGGTATTTTCTGGGCAGTGGTATCAGATTTTCAATGGATGGTCGCTGCCGTATGGAATTTTATGGCAAGTAATATGTGCTATATGGGTACTGCCAGTCTGGATATGTGGAAAAATTGGATTATTTACATGGTCATCTGTACATGCTAGAATTTGGTACAAACTTTTTATTTTATGTGCCATGTTATTAGATGCTAAAATATTAGGCGATATTAGTAGAAGATTACATTTTAATGATAAGAAAGAAAAATGGTTAAAACTTTTTTTCTTAAGTTCAATTATAGTTTTAACATCCGCATTACATATTGGCCAGTTGGATGCAGTATATTTAGCTGCTATTTTGCTTGGGATTGATGGATACCTTCAAAACAATAACCGAAGATTTCTGATTTGGTTCGCATTTGCAATTCCTGCGAAGTATTTTGCTTTGTTCCTGTTTATACCTTTAGTACTGCTGAAAGAGAAGAGATATTTATACATTATCCGTGATTTTTGTGTTGGTGGATCACTTATAGTGATTGATAAAATATGGAAGAGGATAGGATATTTTTTTGAATGCAGGATAAAAATGAGTGCTGTTCCTGGACAGGGAGAGGTTTCCAATGTAAATCAGGCTGTGGAGGAAATTACAGTAGATTATGGTGGGGATTTTGTTCAGGGGAGTATAAGCAGCTTTTTAAATGGAGATATTGAGATATTCCATACACCATTACCATTGGTGGTGCTTCTTCTTGGATTGCTATGTGTGTGGTGCTTTGTTCAAACTGTAGATGATAATGATAAGTTAAATGATTTGGCAATTTCAGTATGTTATTGGAGTTTATTGATTCTTTTTGCCTTTGGAATCTGCTCGCCATACTGGTTAATTTTGATTATGCCATTTCAGATTATCCTTGCTATGAGAAATTCAGAGTTAATTCCCATTACAATTCCATTGGATATAGCGATAGGAGTAGCATATATATACGTATATACATTTGATGTGCCATGGATTATTGGTTCATGTGAAATTTTTGATAATTTATTGATATCATTAATACCGGGATATACAGAACAGATACATGGTTATATTAAGGATTATCTTTCAATTCATGGTTTAGATGGATTTAAAACTTTGTTTGGGGCAGTATGGACGGTTGGAGCATTTGGAATAGGGTATGTGACACTTCCCTTTAGAAAGCAACAGCCTCTTAACGGAGTTGATAAAGGCATTTATTGTAAGCTCTGGTATTGGATAAGGATAATCTTACTTTATGGTTGGATTGCATTAAATATAAAAGTTGTTATGTTAAATCAGATGTGGAACTAGGATGGAAATGAGATGGCAGATATAGCATTACAAAACAAATGGAGACGTTATGAACGTAGGTGGAAATTTAGGGACTTTTATTTTAACAAGTGCTTACGCAGGCATGGCATTGTAAAATATTTTCATCGAGAACCAGTAATGCCACACTATGCTCATAAATGGGTGATGTCTTCTAAGAAGACGAATGATTATATATACAATAGAATTTTAGAAGGTAAGCCATTCTTGGCGTGCCGTTTTGGCAATACAGAATTGCAGGTACTGGTAGGCGAACTCAAGGATAGAATATGTGGATATTCGGATGAAAATGAGGAACATACCAGCAGATGGTATAACCGTATGTGTGAAGGAGCTGGTTTCTTCCCAAATGATCGTACTAATCTTGGGCAGTATGCAGATACGATGCTGGAAGCATGTAAGCAGATAGATTTATTGGCTATGTGGCATTTGCATATGGAAGATTTTGTAATAGAAGAATATGCTCATCAGGCTGACTTGACTTTTTTATTTCGATTGGAACCTTGGCTATATCATGGTAGACCATGGTCGGCAGCATTAAAAGGGAAAAAAGTACTTATTATTCATCCGTTTGTGGAAACAATAAAGAAGCAGTATCAAAGGCGAGAAGAGATATTCCCGGGAACAGACATTTTGCCGGAATTTGATTTAAAGACATTAAAAGCAGTGCAGACTATTGCAGGAGAACGGGATGATCGTTTTAGTACATGGTTCGAAGCACTTGAGTATATGTATAATGAAGCTATGAAGATAGACTTTGATATTGCAATTATTGGATGTGGAGCGTATGGGATGCCACTGGGCGGGATGCTGAAGAAAGCTGGTAAGCAGGCGATTCATCTTGGCGGTGCAACACAGTTAATGTTTGGCATCAAAGGAAGAAGATGGGAAGAAAATTATCCATCTAAAATAGCGACTTGGTTTAATGATTCATGGGTATATCCTGATCAAAGTGAGACACCTAAGAATGCAAGCGTGGTGGAAAGAGGATGTTACTGGAAGTAGGAAAAGTAGAAATGGAAAAGAAAAGGATTGTTCGCTTATCGGAGCTTATTGATAAAATATGGAAGAATATTCCTTCAAAGGCTAAAATAGCCTTTGGCTCAACTATAATATGGGGATTAATAGCTCATCTTTATATGTTTATGAATAAGTTGCCTAATTATGATGATATTATGCTTAATAGCTTTGGGGCAACATTTCGTCTGGGCAGATGGTTCTTGTGGATTGTAGGTGCTATTGCTTATCATCTAGAATTGGTATACAGTCTGCCATGGCTCAATGGTCTGATATCGTTGTCATTTATTGCGGTTGCAAATGCTCTGATAATTGGAATGTTGCAGATAGATAATAAATGGCTTATTAGTATAGTATGTGGATTGTTGGTAGTGTATCCTTCTTGGACAGGTACTTTTTTCTTTATGTTCACGGCTCCTTACTATGCGTTGGCAATTGTTCTGGCAGTTTTGGCAGTTTATTTTGTTGTAAGTAAGAATAAGTTTAGCTTTGTGCTTGCTATTGTATGTTTGTGCTGTTCATTGGGAATTTATCAAGCCTATTTACCTTTTACTGCAGGATTGCTCGTTATTATTTTGATTTTACAACTATACAGAGATTGTCATTGGAAAGAAGTGTTGCGAAATGGTATACGTTACTTGGCATTTCTAATTCTTAGTGTGGGAATATATTATTTGATAACGCGGATTACATTATTTGCTACGAAGCAGAGTTTTGCAGATTATAAAGGTTTAGGAGAATTAGGGAAGTTCTCATTTGCCGATACAATAAAAAATATTTTCTTATTTCCAGGTGCAAATATAGTATCTAATAAATTAGAGATAAGCTATAATTTATTACTTAAGATGAGCTATACTTTTAGTATAGTTATTCTGCTTGTTGAGTTAATAATCACTTGTACAAAATGGATAAAGAAACAGAGAATAGCTGAAGCAATTCTTTTGCTAGTGTTGGGAGTTTGCTTTTGGACTGCAGTTAATGCAGTTTACATTATGTGTCAGGATGAGAGCAGTATATATGTGTTGATGGTATATTCCTATTCTTTGCTATTTATTCTACCGATATGTGTTTTGAATCAAATTGCATCTGTTAATAAAAGTAATCTGATTGTACTGACAGAATATGTAATGAATTTACTTATAGTGGCTGTTGTATTGAATTATTGCCATTTCGCAAATGCTGAATATTTAGCAATGGATTTATCGTTACAGCAGATGGAAAGTTACTATACTACATTAATTACACAGGTTAAATCAACCCCAGGATATACAGCAGATATGCCAGTTGCTCTAATTCAAAAAGGTGGATATGTACTGGGAGATTCAACGTTATACAGAAATGAGATACTAGATACTTTTCGCTTAAAGTGTAGAGATGATTCGTTAGTAGACACATATAATAAAGAATGTATGCTGGCATATTATTTGGGCTTTCAACCTGAATATATAGATGCGAACGAGATAGACCAGAATATAGTTGATAGGATGACGGTATATCCTGGTGATGGTTCCATACAAGTAGTAGATGGAGTTATTGTGGTTAAGCTTACAGAATAGATAAAAGGACGGATACGATGATAATTGCAATAAATTATGCAGACAATAGTTTTAGAAAAGCACAAAAATTAAACCTGGAAACGGCTCTCCACTGGGGAGCAGATCAGGTGATAGGCTATACCCCGGATGATATTGATGAACAATTTTATGAAAAGAATAAGGAAATTCTATGTGCCAAAAAAGGAAATGGATTTTATTTATGGAAACCATATTTTCTATACAAAGCATATCAGCAGTTAAAAGAAGGAGACTATTTAATATATACGGATGCGGGATCAGTATATGTGAATAAGATTCAATATTTGATAGATTGTATGGAAGAAGAAGAGCAGGACATAATGGTATTTTCTTTACAAAAAGAGATGCTGGAGAGAAAGTATACGAAGAGAGATGCATTCCTTCTTATGAAATGTGATGCACCACAATATACGGATACACCTCAGTCAATAGGGGGATATGTAATTCTAAAAAAATCTGATTTTACCCAAAGGTTTTTGGAAGAAGATTTAAGTTATGCACAGGATATACGTATTATTACAGAAAATAAAAATACACAGGGATTAGATAATTATCCCGAATTCGTAGCGCATCGACATGACCAGTCGGTATGGTCTCTCATGTCTAAGAAATATCAAATTAATAGATTTCGAGATCCATCACAATTTGGCCTGATTCATCAATATGAAGCTGAGGTGGAACAAAGAAGTCACTACCCTCAGATTATTGATTCACATCGGATGAATGTTTGTTCCTTACAGGAATTGAAATGGAAAAGAAGTAAAGTGGGAAAACTTGTAACTAAGCTACAGAATAAAATGCACAGGGAAAGAGGATAAGAGACATGCAATTTGATATATTTGCACAATGGAATCACAGGATTTCCAGACATACTAAGGTATGCTTCTGGACAGGTATGTTGTCGGGGTGGATTACACATTTTTATATGTTTACACATAAGTTACCTAATTGGGATGATTTAAATAATATAGATGCTCCTGGAAGTCAGGATTATCTTGGTAGATGGTTTCTTAAATATATTCATCCCCTAGGGAGCCAATATAGCATTCCTGCTGTACATGGTCTGCTTTTTATAGTATTTCTTGCTATTGCAGCATGTTTTGTTGTAGAGATTATGCAGATTAAGAGTATGACAGGGGCTGTTCTTGTACCTGCAGTAATGGTTACGTTTCCTAGTGTAGTGAGTACAATGACATTTATGTTCATGGCACATACTTCTGGTATAGCAATTATGATGACTTGTGCAGCTGTGTATATCATGAGAAGGTATAAATACGGCTGGCTACCATGTATTGTAATGCTGATATGCGTAATGGGAACATATCAGAGCTATATTAGCATTGCAATAGGTCTTATGCTCGCAGACATGATTGTAGATATGTTAAAGGGAGAAAAGGCAGCACCAGTTGTAAAGAAAGGAATCTTATGCGTAGCAGTTTTAATTGTAACAGTTGTGATTTATATGATTTTGTCTCACATTATTTATCCTAATTTGGATAATGAGACTTATGGTGGTGTAGGAAATATGGGAAAAATTGCTATTATGGATGTGCCGATTCTAATTGGCAGGTGCTATAAGCGATTTTTGGAGTATTTTTTATGGAAGCCATTTGCATTTGTGACAGAAACATCGCAAAGAATGAATATTGCAGTATGTGTATTGGCAGTACTTTTGTTTGTATATTTAGTATGGCGTAAAAAACTGTACCATCAGTGGGTGGAACTTGCATTGTGTGTAATTTTATGTGGGTTTATGCCATTAGCAGTTGCGTTTATATACTTTATGGCTCCGGAAGTAGATTATTCAATGTTAATGTTGTATTCCTATACACTGATATATATTATGGTAATTGCGCTGTTGGAGCGATGCATAGAAGAGTGGAATTGTAATGGACTACAGAGCAGTAGAACAATTGCACAATATGGTCGATATGCAGTAGTATTTGCAACGGTTTTCATTATGTGCGTAAGCTGTTATACGGATTATCTGCTGACTAATAAAGCATATCTGAGGATGGATTTTGCCGAGCATCGTGTTAATAATTATTTTAATCGTATAATTGCAAGTGTAGAGGTTCAGGAGGGTTATCAGAATGGTGATGAAGTTGCTCTGATAGGAAATTTTTATTATAGGATCAATCCAAGCGTAGTAGAGATTGATGTGCTTGATTCAGAATCACTGCGTGAACTTTCAGGAGTAGCATTAGAGAATGGCATGATGACCTCCGGAGCAAGGGATAGTTTTATCAGGGATTATGTAGGATTTGATGTAGCACATTTATCAGAGAAGGATAAGCTGGAGATTGCTGCGACTGATGAATTTCATAATATGCCGGACTATCCGTCAGAAGGTTCCATACAGAAAATAAATGGCATGTGGATTGTGAAATTGTGTGAATATGAGGAATAAGTAATGGTATTAGTGATTGATTGCTTTAAACTGGTGCGTGGTGCAGGCAAGAGCATTGGAATCTATAATCTCGCTCTTAATCTGGTAAGAAATCTGGTTAAAACGAAGGAAAGAACTTTGGATAGTAAAATAAAAGAGTGCCAGATTGTAGTTCTTGGGAATGTATATAATCAACAGGAGTTTGCGATACCGGGAGTAGAATTTATCCGTATTAGGCATAATCCATTGAATAAGATCAGATGTGTATGGTGGGAATTATTTGAAGTCTCAGTTGTAGCACATAAGTATAAAGCGGACAAGATACTCCATCCGAGGGGATATGCTCCAATTTTTAAATTTGCTCAGGAGTATATTGTGGTACATGATATGATTCCTTTTTACTATAATGAACATTATAAGGGGTATTTCAATAAATTAGAGAATTTCTACATTATGTGGAGACTGAAAGCTTCTATCTGTAACAGTAATAAGGTCATTACAATATCAGAAGCATCACGCAAGGACATATTGAATCGAATCAATGTTTCACCGGATAAGATCGTAATGATTCATAATGGATACAATCGAATAGGTGATCTTCTACAATCAATCAAGAAAAAAGATTACATTATTGCAGTGACTTCAAAGTTACCTCATAAAAATGCTACAGGAATTATCAGAGCATATGAAGAATATTGTAAAAATACCGGAGATGCATTAGATTTATATATTATCGGAATTCCTGATGTAGATGAATATCATTTGGAAGAGAAAGTACGAGAACGGATTCATTGCTATAAGTATATTGAATCTGATGTAGAAATGCATCGTATGATTGCAGAAGCTCGAATATTCCTGTTTCTTTCAATAATCGAGGGGTTTGGTTTTCCTCCAATTGAGGCAATGCAGTTAGGAACACCGGTTATCTGTTCTATATTTAGCTCTTTGCCAGAGGTCGTGGGAGATGCAGCTATATTGGTAGCCCCTGACAATCCAGCTCAGGTAGCAATAGCAATTATCCGACTGCAGAATAATCAGGAAAAGATGGATGAGCTTGTAAAAAAAGGATATCAGAATATTGAACGGTTTTCATGGAACATAACAGCTGAAAAGTACGCAAATCTAGTTATGAAGTAAATCGAAACAGTTAGCAATAGAAATGAAGAAAAGGATTGAAGAAGATGTTAGAAAAATGTAGATTATTAGAATTTCCACAAAAAGGTGACGAAAGAGGACATCTTGTTATTGTAGAGGGCAACAAGGACATTCCTTTTGATATTAAACGAGTATTTTATATTTATGGATCTGATAAAGATGTAGTGCGTGGTAAACATGCCAATTATGGTACAGAGTTTGTCCTTATTAATGTAGCAGGTACTTCCAAAGTACGTGTGACTGATGGTAAAAATGAGAAGATTTTTAATCTGGACAGGCCGCATATTGGGATTTATTTGCCTAAGCTTGTATGGAAAGATATGTATGACTTTTCAGAGGATTCTGTGTTACTGTGCCTTGCTAGTGAACATTATGATTCCGAAGAATATATCAGAGATTATGAAGAGTATTTACAAGTTATGAAAGGTTTAAATAAATAGATTATGCTACGAAAATTGGAAGAAAAAGATGCTCCTTTTATGTTAGAGTGGATGCATGATAAGGATATTGTTGCAGGGTTTCAACGTCCGTTTGATCAGGCAACGACTGATACTGTGCTATCGTTTATTCGAAATAGTTTTGATGGAGAAAACCAGAATTTTGCTTTTGTAAATGATGAGGATGAGTATTTAGGAACTATTAGTTTAAAACATATATCCCACGATAATGATAAGGCTGAATATGCAGTAGTTGCGAGAAAGTGCGCACAGGGAACTGGTGCGGCTAAGAAGGCGACAGAAGAACTATTAGAGTATGCATTTACTGAGTTAGCATTACATAAAGTATATTTAAGTGTATTGGAAGAAAATATTAGAGCTCAGAAATTTTATGAAAAATGTGGTTTCATAAGGGAAGGACTGGAAGTAGATGCGGTAAAGATAAATGGCATGTATCATAATCATATATGGTATGGCATACGGAAAGAATAGTTGATATTTTGAATTTAAATTGATATTGATAAAGAATGAAAGGCCTATATGGGGAAAATAATAAAGAAGATAAAAAACATACCGAAAAGAATATACCGAAAGTATGAAAGTACTAAATATAGAAAAGGCAGGTATTCAAAGTTTCTTCAAATTATGGATGCAAAACAGACGCTAGAATATTTGAATAATAATTGCGTTAGTTTCTGCAGGTTTGGAGATGGAGAAATTGCTATTATGAAAGGAGAAGCTATAGCTTTTCAACAATTTTGTCCGGAATTAGCGAGTAGATTACAAGAAATATTGCGGACTAATGAAGTAAAATTATTAATTGGAATTAATTATTTTTACTTGAACCCTGTGGATAATGTAAATCAGTATACATTGAATTTTTTATATGCAATGGGAAAACAAAGAAAATTTTTAATTAAAAATTGTAATAAACAAATGATATATATGGATGCAGCTATTACCCAAATGTATCAAAATTATGAAAATTATGATTTTGAATATTATTTTCAACAATTTCAAAAATTGTTTGAAAATAAGGATATTACAGTTGTATGTGGAGAAAATGTTTTAAATAATATTCAATACAATGCATTAACCATATGTAATTCTGTGGAATATATATATGCACCAAGTAAGGATGCATATTCCCAATATGATGAAATACTAAAAAAAGTTTTGGAAACAGATAAAAAACGTATTATTTGTATTATTCTCGGCCCTACTGCAAAAGTGCTGGTTTATGATTTGTATAAGAATGGTAGAACAGCGTGGGACATTGGACATTATTTAAAAGATTATGATGCATATATGAGAAAGATACCTAAAACAGATGCAGCACTAGAAAATTTTTTCAAACCAGATTAAGACAGGAAGTAAAATGATAAAAAAGGTAAATTATATTCTTGATAGAACACAGAAAATTAAATTAATTATATTGCTTGTAATTATATTTATAGGCGCTTTTGTAGAGTTACTCGGTGTTTCATCTATCATGCCATTGATAAATGTGGCAACAAACCCAGATGCTATAGATAACACATGGTATTTAGTAAAGATTAAGGAGTTATTTGGCTTTTCAGAAGTAAGACAAATTGTTATTTCTCTTTCTTTTTTTCTAATTGTAGTATATATAATAAAAAATATATATATTACTTTTCAATACAATGTACAGTATAAATTTATATTTAATAACCAGAGAAGACTTGCAGTTAAAATGATGAATTCCTATATGCACCAGAATTATCTTTTTCATGTATCAAGGAATGTTGCAGAACTTCAAAGAAATGTGACAGAAGATGTAAATGGATTTTATACAGTGGTGTTAAATGTTTTGCAGCTTGTTGCTGAAGTGAGCGTATGCGTAGTTTTGGTTATTTATTTGATGAGTACCGACATTATGACTACAATAGTGATTGCTGCGTTAATATTTATATTTGCTGTTTTTTTCGGAATTATATTTAAAAAGGTTCTGGTAAAAAAGGGACAGGAGAACAGACAGGTAAATATACAATTAACCAAATGGGTATTACAATCATTTTCGGGTATTAAGGAAATAAAAGTGATGAACAAAGAAAAATTTTTCCTTGATAACTACGATAAAACATATAAACGGTTTACTGTTTTGCAACGACAGCAGACAATGCTTTCTTTTATTTCAAGACCTACTATGGAAACAATGTGTATTTGTGGATTACTGATAACAGTAGTTGTAAAGATGATTTGGTTTCAGGAAGATATAGCGAATTTTATTCCTGCATTATCAGTATTTGCGATAGCTGCATTTCGGATGTTGCCATCTTTTAACAGAATATCAGGATATTTAAGTGCAATAATGTTTAATAAGCCTGCGGTTGATGTTTTATATGGAGATTTAAAGGAGATTGATGAATTAAAAACAGCTTCGGAGGAAAAGGCAAAATATGAAGTAACTATTCAAAAGTTATCCAATGGAATAGATGTAAAAAATATTTCATTTCAATATCCTAATGCAGATAAGCAGGTGATTAGGAACCTAAGCATGCATATAGAGCCTAATACATCAGTAGCTTTTATTGGTGCATCAGGATCAGGAAAAAGTACATTGGCAGATATTATTTTAGGTGTGTTAGAACCACAAACTGGTACGATTGAAGTAGAAGGAATAGATATAAAGAAAAATCTGAACGGTTGGCATCAATGTTTAGGCTATATACCGCAGACGATATATCTTATGGATGACACGATACGGGCTAATATTGCTTTCGGTTTAGAAAAAAAGCAAATAGATGAAAGTTCTCTGTGGGATGCAGTTAAAGAAGCTCAACTTGAAAGTTTTGTTAAGAGTTTACCTCAAGGATTGGATACGGTTATTGGTGATCGAGGGGTAAAATTATCTGGTGGACAGAGGCAGAGAATTGGAATTGCGCGAGCTTTATATAGTAAACCTGTGGTTTTAATTCTAGACGAAGCTACTTCCGCATTGGACAATGAAACAGAACGGGAAGTAATGGAAGCCATTGATGGTTTGCGAGGGACGCGTACTTTAATTATCATTGCACATCGTTTGACGACAATAAAAAATTGCGATGTGATTTATGAAGTCAAAGATGGTGGAATAGAAGAAAGAATGAAGTCAGATATATTTTAAACTAGAATATTAAGTTCAAATCTTGCATTCGGTGGAATATAAGTTTTCGCCTATGATTAAGACAAAAATGTACAAGGAGATAATGGTGAAAGAGAGAAAAAATTGTGTGATTGCTGCGTCATTAGGTGGTATTGCCTTTTTGCTTATTTATGGAATAAAAATATTGAACCCGCAGTATACAGATTGGTTGCTGATGGGGGGAGATCCCTCTCAGCATTATTTGGGATGGGAATTTTATAGAAGATCAGATTGGTTCTTTCCTCTAGGACTAACAGATCAACTTGCCTATCCTCTAAAGACATCTGTAATATATACGGACTCTATTCCTCTATTTGCTGTTTTCTTTAAATTATTTCGTCATATTTTGCCTGCACAGTTTCAATATTTTGGAATATGGGGGTTGTTGTGCTTTATATTGCAGGGATATTATGCAGCCAGAATTTTGAGTGAACGTATTTCTTACAGAATAGCGGTATTAATAGGATCTGTTTCCTTTATATTATCACCAATTATGATTTTTAGGATGTATTATCATACGGCATTGGCAGCACATTGGCTGATTTTATTGGCCATATATTTCTTTACCAAACATGAGAAAGAATATATGGGAATTCTCAAACCGGTTATGCAATGGGGGATACTGGGAATACTGACAGGTTCTATTCATATGTACTTTGTGCCGATGTGCGGAGCAATTTTATTAGGATATATTCTGTGCAGCGTATGGAAGGCAAAAAAAATTAGTATTAAATTCATGTATCCTGGCATTAGTTTCTCGGCAGGCTTAGTTTTGACTGTTTACCTACTTGGAGGATTTAGCAGTGGAGTTGATGTGGGTACAAATAATCTTGGATTATTTAGCTTTAACCTGAATGCTTTTTTTAATCCTATGAGTTATTCTTCTATTCTAAAAAATACTTCTTTGTGGAATTGGCCATTTTATACGCAGGGACAATACGAAGGATTTGCATATTTGGGACTTGGCATTATTTTACTATGTATAATAGGTGCTGTAGCAGTTATAATAAAGCTTGCTAAAAAAAAGAAGCCTACAGTGTATCAGATCATGATAGGGTTAATGAGTATTGGATTGATTGTTTTCGCTGCGTCTCCGACTATCACGTGGAATGATAAATTAGTGTTACAGCTGCCGTATTCAAGCACTTTGTATAAATATTGGGGGATTTTTGGCTCAAGTGGACGTATGGCATGGCCAGTGGTCTACTTCCTGATGCTATTTGGAATATGCTCTATTGCAAATAGCATGGTGTTGGAAAGAAAGAAATTGCCTATTGCTGTATTATTATTGGCGTGTTTGGTACAGATTGGCGATTTAAGTGGACAGTTATACAGAAGACATGAGAACTATAGTAATGAAGGCGTATACCAGAGCCCTTTGGTAGGGACAGTATGGGATGATATAGTCAGCTCCGGCAAGTATAAAAATATTGTATGGGTTACCCATAATATTGAACATACTGATATAATTCAAACGGCGATTCTTGCTATGAAAAATCAAATGACAATGGGAAATTTTTATTTTGCACGTGGAATTGATAAAAGGGGTATTATTGAAGAGCAGTTAGAACATGTGTCTGAGGACTGCGTGTATGTATTCTTAAAATCAGATGATTCCTTTGAATATGAAATGTATGAAAATTATAAGAACGTATTACATTTTTATCCTTGGGGAGAATATATGATAGGGACAGTGAACGAACTAAGGATACCGATACATTCTAAAGGGTAAATGAAGTAAATTGTGTTAAACCATTGTTTGATGATTATGGATTTTATTTGGATTTGTTTTCTAATATGATTTGGGTTAATTCAGCCACCATTTCTATGGGAGATGCATTTGGCGATGCTGTAAAACAGACACATAAAGTGACTTCACAGGAATTTACTGATCAGGAGATATACAATAATCGTAAACGGTAGAACCCAAGTACCTTTACAAATATGTGGCTGCTTTCACAGCCTCATTATTTATCATCGGATTTCACTGGTTTTCGGATGTGTTCCGGCAGGGTTTGTGACCATGGCAGAAGTTCTGTAAGCCCTCAAACATGAGTACCAGAAAAGCAAAAATCCCCGTGTTTCCGGGGATTATGCTAATTTTATGAAAAATAGATTGTACCTTGAAAAGTTAAGCTTTTTTATATTTACTGGGACAGGATTTCTGTACATTGGGTGACCACGGCAGAAGATCGTAAAGGAAGCTGGGGCTGCTGTCATCCATATGCCGTGGTATCTCAGTCAGGAGCAGATTGAAATACTCAAAAGTATTCAGTTCATTTGCTTTTGCTGTTTCGGACAGGCTGTACAGGATGGCACTGGCATTTGCTTCGTTGGAAGATTCAATCAAAACAAAATTTTTCCAGCCAAGGGTAAATGGACGGATTGCCTGCTCGGCGTAGTTATTGTCCATGGGAATGTTTCCGTCAGACAGGAAAACACGTAAGTAGTTTTCCTGATTGATACTGTATGCAAGGGCTTTGCCAATGGTGCTGTTCTGGGTAATCTGGGTGTATTTCTGTTTTACACATGTGAAATAAGAATCAGCTTTCTCAGAGAGAACAAGCTAACGCTGTTTCCTGCGGTCAGATACGGGCAGATCATCGAAAGTATTGTCAATACGCAGCATTTCAGTGATCTTATCATAAGCCTCCTGAGCGACAGAGCCTTTAGCAGCAGTGAGACCGACAGACTTTATGAAGTCTGCAAAAGGTCTTCGGGCATGGATCTTATTCCAGTTCTTGAATAAGATCCATTATCCCAGAAGTATTGTTATTCTAGGAGAACTACCAACATCAGCGTAAAACGGCAGTTCTTCACTTTAAATCTGGAATAATAATAGCTACTTTTTATCTTAAGAATTCCGGTATGTTATTTTTTCCATTAGTATTCTCAAAACGAGAATTATCCTTGAGAAACCATTTGTCATTCTATAATTTAAGCCGTTTGTTCATGGTATCCTGCGTTATCTCTGTATATACCTGAGTGGTATGCAAGGATACATGCCAAAGAAAGTTCTTAACAACAATAAGTGCCTCCCGCTTCAAGCATATGGGTGGCAGTAGTACGTCTCATAGAATGCGGCGTGTAATTATATCTGAACATTTCAGTATATTCACGTTTTGCCTTGGCAATGTATTTGGAGTATATTTCCTTAATGCAGGAAACTGACATCTTCTCATGTGTCTGACTTGAAAACACATGCCGTTCTGTATCATTGATTGTTCTACGATGTTCAATATATTTTTTCAACATATTTGAAGCATCACATGGAATACCTATACGGCGCACCTTTTGATCTTTACCATGTATGTTGATACCGGCTCAATCAGGATAGAACTGTATGTCCCCAACTGTTAAATCACATACTTCCTGTGCTCTGGTTTCGCTGGCATACATAAAATGGATGCTGTAAATGATTGCTGAACTGGAAGCGCCATTGATTGTGTCGATCATTTCCTAGTTCTTTTTATTATGTTCTTAAGCACATAATAAAAATTATGTGCCGAACTTAGTTATGTGCTCTTAACATATTTCAAGAAAAATGTCATAGTTACCTTATTAATTGTAAAGGTATATTGGCGATAGCAGTATGCCTCAATTATTCTATCGAATTCAAATATGTGATGATAGGATTACAGATAGGAGCATTCATTTTAGAAATGACGATGGTTGTATGGTTTATAAGGTGCAAAAGAATTATAAAAGAAGGAAATAGAAAAATGCGAGGAATAAAGAAGATAATAATTGGAGTTGCAACTGTATTATTGTTAAATTTGATGTATTTACTTTTTATGATGGCAACATATTTCCTGCCAACGCAGGGACAGTTAAGGGATAATATTGGAGATTCTCTTTCTGTGTGGGTGAATGAAGTGAATTGCGCGAAACCGTTATTTGATGACTATGGTTTTTATCTGGATTCATTTTCTGATATGATCTGGGCAAATGCGGCTACGATTTCTACAGGTGATGCATTTAAGGATACTGTAAGGCAACCATATAAAGTGACTTCACAGCAATTTACAGACCAGGAAACATATAATAATTTAGTTGCGGCGTTATATTATGCAGATGAATCATCAGAGTCAGAGTATTCTCGTTATTGGAACCTGCAGATTGGATGGATTAAGATTTTGTTTCAATTTGTAACGATTAGAGAGGTTCGGTTTTTATTGTTTTCTTTGACATCTATAATTGTGCTTTTATTTTATTATTGGTTTTACATCGAGAGGGAATAGGTATTGTAATACCCATATTTTGGGGAATGTATATGACATCGTTAGTTCTCCATAGTACGTGTCTATCATTCTTTGGAGATATCGTGATTGCATTGACAGGAATGCTATTTATTGCTTGTAGTTATAGGACTGGTTGGTACGCAAAGTGGGAATATTTGGTATATATTGTAATTGGCAGCTTAACATTTGCAAATGCACCATTGGTTGCTCCGGTTCTTACCCTTGGAATGTGCTTATTGGTTTCAGTTTTACTTAGAAAATCAAGTGATAGACAAGCATCATCATGGTTTCTGCTGATAACAGATTCTGTATGCTGGGGGATGGGGTATTTGGGTACACTGTTATTTAAACAAATTCTTTCCCAAATAACACTAGTAGATTGAATAATAATTAACTGGCCATATTGGGGTTAGCTTCTTCTTCGGA
>ERZ827452.866-NODE-866-length-35904-cov-5.253452_pt1 | contig 35904 bp, 49 predicted proteins | sample MGYA00519866_ERZ827452 | MGnify/ENA primary metagenome ERZ827452 (study PRJEB31778, sample SAMEA3449307) | human gut metagenome | biome: human gut; feature: human-associated habitat; material: faeces | place: United Kingdom | collected 2010/2012 ... | reverse complement strand
AATGAGGATATGGCTGGGCAACATAATGCTTGTACTCATATCCGGCGCGGTCATTATTTTTATTATGAAACGAGTAATATAAAAGACATGAGACAGACATTATTTTTGGATATTGTGAACGAGGTTGCGAAGGAGACCGAGATACCGGCAGATCTAATCATGTCTAAGAAAATGGTACAGGAGATTGTCGATGCCCGGCACATAGTCGTAAAATTATTATACGACCTCGGATTTTATAAAAGGCAAATCGCAGAGAAAATGAATATCTCTGTGAGGGCCGTACACTTTATTTTGGATTCATTCGACGATAGAATGAAATACAGCCGAATAGCGAATATCATTTATGAGAAGGTAAAAAAGAAGGTTAAAGATATGGATATACTCGATTGAGTACCCGTATCGAAGGTTATACCCTCGTAATTTCAGGATTGCGGGGGTATGTTATGACAGTACGATGCCACCCTTTTTTTCTGAAAATCCGGCAAGAAGTGATATATCGGGGCTAACTTTGAGAAAAAGCTATAAAAATGGAAAAGAAAAATTTGTGTTTATCTGACCTTTTTACCAATGTCGGACAAATAGCTGGGCTACCACCGAATCCTCGTCTTATCAAAGATGAGAAATTCGAGGCGTTGAAAAAGAGCCTGACCGACGACCCGGAGATGCTCGACCTCCGGGAGTTGATCGTATATCCTAACCCGGACGAAAAAGGGACGTATGTCGTCATCGGCGGGAACATGCGCTACAATGCGGCCAAAGAACTGGGACTTTCGGAATTGCCCTGCAAGATTCTTCCCGAATCCACGCCGGTGGAGAAGATGCGCTCATTCATTATCAAGGACAACATCGCCTATGGAGAATGGGACATGGACCTGTTGTCGGAAGAATGGGACACGGAGGAGTTGTCCGATTGGGGGCTGGATTTGCCTATCATGGAGAGCGAGATAAATCCTGATGAGTTCTTTGATAATGTCGAGAACGCGGAGGAAAAGGAGAAAGGCGACAAAATAACCGTTTCCCTGCCTGTTGAGCTTGCAGATGAGAAAGACAGCATCAAATCAGCTATCGAAGAGGCGTTGCAAGACTATCAAGGCATCAAGGTAAAGTAAGATGAAAATCTTTCTTTCAGGTCATTACTCCAACGACTTCATTAAAGAGATTGCAGCCAACTTGATACTTGATAGATTGGCAGGGCAGATGAAGTCTTTTATTGACGGTTCAGATACAGGTGATATGAAACTCTATTTGGCAGGAGATAACAACAAAAAGAAGATTTTGCGAGAAACGCTGTTCAGCTCCGATGCGTTTTTCATGAGAGAGAATGCGCTCGCAAATATCAATATACTTGAAAGCTACTACTATCTACGGAAGAACGAGGAATTTATGACCATTGTCCGACATTTCGGCTCGTTTCTGTTGGATAGCGGTGCTTTCACGTTCATGCAGGGCACCCATCAAGGGCATGTGGATTGGGATAAGTATGTGGAGGATTACGCATCATTCATCAATCGGCACGACATAAAGCTGTTCTTTGAGCTTGACATCGACAGTGTGGTAGGGCTTGCGGAAGTGGAGAGATTGCGTTTCAAGCTCGAAAAGCTGACCGGGAAAAAGCCTATTCCTGTATGGCATAAGAAAAGAGGAAAGGAGTTTTTTATCAAGATGTGCGAGAACTATCCTTATGTGGCGATAGGAGGCATCGTGACGAAAGAAATACCACGTCAGCTATACGAGAAAGGCTTTCCGTGGTTCATCAAGACCGCACATGAGCATGGGGCGAAGATACACGGATTGGGATATACTACGGTAGCCAATCTGAAAAAGTTCCGTTTCGATAGCGTGGATAGCACCGCATGGCTTTACGGCAATCGCGGCGGCTATCTCTATAAGTTCAATCCGAGGACTGGACTTATGGAGCAAATCAACGGCAGCGGCAAATGCCGCCTCAAATCATGGGCGGGAGCGGTAAACAACTTCAACGAGTGGGTCAAGTTCAGTGCCTATGCGGAGAAAAATCTATAAGTCTGACAACTCATAAATTTTCAAGATATGGAAGAAAAGAAATCACTAATCATCTTATCGGGCGGCATGGATAGCGTTACATTGCTCTACGACCGGGCAAAAGAAATCGCATTTGCCGTTACATTCGATTATGGCAGCAACCACAACAAGCGAGAGGCAGAGTGTGCCGCCTACCATTGCAAGAAGCTCGGCATCGAGCATATCATCATTCCTCTTGACTTCATACATCAGTATTTCAAATCCTCTCTATTGGAGGGCGCGGATGCTGTGCCGGAGGGTCATTATGCAGCCGAAAATATGAAATCTACCGTTGTGCCTTTCCGCAACGGCATCATGCTCTCAATCGCTTGCGGACTGGCAGAGAGCAGAGGATTGAAGCGCGTGTGCATTGCTAATCATTTCGGCGACCACGCAATCTATCCCGATTGCCGTTCAAACTTTATCGCCCACATGAACGCAGCTATGGAACGAGGAACTTATCATCGCATTCAGATTGATGCTCCCTATACAGGGATGACAAAGACCGACATCGCCAAGTTCGGCAAGAAGCTCGGAGTTGATTACTCCAAGACGTATTCGTGCTACAAGGGCGGAGAAAAGCACTGTGGCAAGTGTGGAACTTGTGTGGAGCGAAAAGAGGCTTTCTGGGAAGCAGGAATTGAAGACCCGACAGAGTATGAGGATTAACGAATTAAACAAAGAATCATTATGTATTATGTATCAAAACGAATGGAGATAGCGGGCAGCCATAGGCTGAACCTATCGTATGAAAGCAAATGCGAAAATCTGCATGGGCATAATTGGGTGGTAACTGTCTGTTGCCGGGCTAAAACCTTAAATAGGGATGGTATGGTTTGCGATTTCAAACATATCAAAGACCAGATACATGGCTATCTCGATCATGGCAATTTCAATGAGTTGTTGCCCTTTAACCCGACAGCGGAAAATATAGCTAAATGGATCTACGAACAAATACCGGAGTGTTACAAGGTAGAGATACAGGAGTCATCTGGAAATGTCGCTGTTTATGAGGAGGATTGACAGATGAAGATAAACGAAATATTTTACAGTTTGCAGGGCGAAGGTTTTTATACCGGAACAGCTGCCGTATTCATTCGTTTTTCGGGTTGTAACCTGAAATGTCCTTTTTGCGACACATCGCACGAGCAGGGATGTGAAATGACGGAAGAAGATATTTTTCAAGAGATAACCGGCTATCCTTGTCGTCATGTTGTCCTTACCGGAGGAGAGCCGATGTTACAACTGACCGAAAGACTTATTACTATGTTGCATAATGCAGGGAAGTTTATCCAAGTGGAAACAAACGGCACGATTCCTATCGAAAGTCATCTTCCTATCGATTGGGTAACGTGTTCTCCAAAGTTTGACTTTTGCAGTCGAGGAAAACTCCGACTCCAACGTATCGATGAATTGAAAGTTGTATATCAAGGCCAAGACATGTCCGTATATGAGGGCATCGATGCTAAGGAGTACTATCTTCAACCTTGCGATACGAAAGACGCGTCAGGAAACGCCCGAATAGTTGCCGGGAGCATCGATTACATCAAAGGCCATCCTCAATGGCATTTATCTCTTCAAACACAAAAAATAATCCATGTAAGATGAAAACATCGATAAAAATAGAACGCCATATAGAAGGCATATTGAATTGTATCGGGGAAGATCCTTTTCGTGCAGGTCTTATCGGTACGCCGGAGCGCATCTCTCGTATGTATAAAGAGATATTCAGGGGGTACGATCCTGCTCAACACCCCCAAATAACGACATTCGATAATGGTGCGGACGGAATCATTTACGACAACATCATTACCGATAGCGGCAGTTATTATTCAATGTGCGAACATCACATGATGCCGTTTTTCGGGAGATACGTGTTCGCTTATGTTCCTAACCCGTCAGGAAAGATTATCGGCTTGTCGAAAATAGCCCGTGTTGTGGATTACCATTCTGCCCGCTTGCAAATACAAGAGCGTTTGGTTTCGGATATTGTCGGCGATATACGTTCCGCATTGGGAGAAAGTAACCCACCATTGGGAATCGCCCTTGTCATGGAAGGAGAGCATTTATGCAAGTCAATGCGAGGTGTTAAGAAGTCGGGAAAAATGACAACCTCCTATCTGACGGGTATTTTCAAGGACGGCCCAGCACGTTCCGAGTTCTTAGAAATAGCTGGGCGGCTCTTGAAATAGTATCATTTTGTCAGAAAATCGGGGCGGAAATAAGGGTATGCCAAGCGGACGGATAAAACAAAATGACAGCATTATGAGAAAAGAAGGCAGAAAAACGAAATACACACCGGAGTTGGTGAAGCGCATCTGCGGCCTTGTCGAAAAGGACACCTATACCGTATCCGAACTTTGCGAATCGGTCGGCATCGACGAATCGACCTTTTACCGTTGGAAAACCGATAAAAGCGAGTTTTGCGAGGCTATAAAAAAAGCGGAAGAAAGGCGGCTTGACAATTTTGTGGTGGAAGCGAAAAGAAGCCTCCTGAAAAAGATACAGGGCTACGAGGTGAAAGAGACGCAAATCGTCAGTATTCCGGGAGTGGACGAAAAAGGGAATCCGAAACAGATTATCAAGGAAAAAAAGACGATCAAGAAACATATCCAGCCGGACACGACGGCGATCATCTTCGCCCTTACCAACCTCGACCCGGAACACTGGAAAAACCGGCAGCAGCTCGACGGCAACATTCAGAGCGATGTGCGCTTTACCGGATTCCGGTCGGTATTGCCGAATGTCCCGGATATAGAGGCTCTAACGAACAATGTCCGGGAACGAAGCCGGGAAAAGTTTCTGAACGAGGATAACGACGATGAATAAGGTGAATTACGCCCAACTGCTGGCCTACCGCTACCTCTCCGACCCGAAGATAAAGGTAGTCGGTTACGGAGGTGCTGCTGGCGGCGGGAAAACGGGTCTCGGTTGCGAATGGCTCATGCGTTGCGGCTGGGCATTCCCGGGCACCCGTTGGTTCGTCGGGCGTAACAACATCAAGGACAGCCGGGAAAGCGTGTTGGTAACATTCGACAAAGTGGCCTCGTATCACGGGTTCAAGGAATACCGTTTCTCGAACGACGGCATCGACTTCCGTAACGGCTCGCGCGTCTCGTTCCTCGACCTGACCTATTACCCGTACAAAGATCCGATGTTCACCCGGTTGGGATCAAAGGAGTACACCGGCGGCTGGGTGGAGGAAGCGGGGGAAGTCCACCGTTTGGCCGTCGAGGTTTTGAAGTCCCGTATCGGTCGGCACATGAACGACGTTTACCGGTTGGAGCCTAAACTATTGCTGACCTTCAACCCGGCGAAAGGTTATCTGTACGATACTTTCTACAAGCCCCACCGGGAGGGGCGTATGCCCGAAGATACGGCTTTCGTACAGGCGTATGTCTACGACAACCCTTTCATTTCGCGGGCTTATGTCGAGATGCTCAGAAACCTCAAAGACCCGGTCTTGCGGAAACGGCTGTTGTTGGGAGAATGGGAATACGAGGACGACCCGTCGGCCTTGTGCGGTTACGATGCCATAACGGACCTTTTTACGAATGACTTCATAGAGCCGGAGGGTGCAAAGAGTTGTTCGGCAGACATCGCGGGGAAAGGGCATGACCGCTTTATCGCCTTGTCGGGTGTGGGTAATGTTTTCCGTGTAGCGATCGATGAGATCTATTCCCCGGGCCGACAGGTGGAAATGCAGCTCAGGGATTTAATGGTCCGGGACGGCATACCCCGTTCTCTTACAGTAGTAGATGCCGACGGTGTCGGGTCGTTCTTGGAAAGCTACCTCACGGGGATAAAGGAGTTCCACGGCGGCGGCAGGCCGCACGATTCCCGGTACAAGAACCTCAAAAGCGAATGCGCCTTCCTGCTGGCGGACATGGTGAACAACCGGAAGATAAAAATCGTCTGCACACCGGAGCAGCGGGAACGCATCACGGAGGAGTTCGGGGTACTGAAACAAGCCCGCATCGACAATGACACGTCAAAGAAAGCGATTATAAGCAAGGAGGAGATGAAGGCGATATTGGGGCGTTCACCCGACTACCTCGACGCTTTCATCATGGCGATGTCTTTCCGCCTTGTGTCGGCAGGCAGCGTGCCGGAAACGAAGGTTTATTCACTGCATGATTTACAACGATAAAAACGAAATATATGAAAGGACAAAAAAGAAAGAGCGGTTCAGGCTATACGTTCAAGGAACTTGTACTATTGACACCGGCCGTTCATAAGGGGAAATTTGAAGAAAGTTTGAAGCATCTGGGGCGTCCTGCGACGTTGTGCGGCGTACCCGTCCCGCAAGACCTCGGCACGGCCACTTACGGCATGATAGCCGACCTCGGAAACCTCGACGAAGGAGATGAAGTGCAGGGCATTCTCGACATCTGCCGTATCGTCCTCGGTGTCGATTCGGAAAGCGTGTACAGGGAGAGTGCCGATGCCGTCCTCGGCTTCGTGAATTTCGTAACCGGGGAAATGGATAAGATCAACAAGCTCTTTGAATCGGTCAGCATCAAGCCCACGCCGGAGGAAGAACGGGCGGGCGTGCATGACCTTTCTTTCGGCACGTTCGGGGTTATGGACTGGTACGCTCGGAGAATGGGAATCACCAACCAAAACGATGTCCGGGCCATAAGTTGGATGCGTATTTACCGCTGCCTCCAAATGGACAACGAAACCGCACTTTACGAAAGGCGGCTGAACAAAATATATGCGGAAAATAAAAAGTGAAAAGAATATGACGGTACAGGAAAAAATCAAGTCGATAGCCTCCCGGATAGAGGGTACGGCCTATCTGTTTATGAACTGGGCACAGACAAACGTCGCCCTCGACACGATCGATAAACCGACGATCGTCTATGTATTGCCGCCTTCGGGAACGTTGAATGTGAAATACGCCTCGGTAACGGATTCCCCGTTGACGCAGATCGCCTTTCTCGACAAGACGGATTTCGATTTCGATTCGACGGAGAACGATGAAGTCATCGAGCGCATGAAGGGTCTTTTCTACACGTTCCTTCGGGAGTACAACAAAGGGGAGTATTTCGAGCCGATAGAGGGCGACATACCCTACCAAGTCGTTTATGACAAGCTCGACGTGAATGTAACGGGTATCGTGGTAACGCTAACCCTTGTAGAACTGGAAGGTTCGGAGATATGCTGAAAGAGATACGCGGGCATATCAGGGATTGTCTCGAATCCGTAAAGGAAAGGATAAAACGGAACATCGAAGATAAGGGCCGGACGGCCTCGGGAGGTACGGCGTCCTCGTTGTCGGTCTCTTTCGGGAACTTGGGTGGCACGCTCTACGGCAGCAGTTCATTTCTTGCCATACAGAGAGGACGCAAAGGCGGGAAAGTTCCCCGGGGATTTGTCGGGATAATCCGCCAATGGATCATCGACAAGGGTATATCGGTCCGTCCCGTACCCGTAAAAAGGAAGTCGAAATACGGCGATGAGGAACGGGCACAGCTTTCGGCGGCAAGGGCTATTGCCTACACGATCATGAAGAACGGGACGAGCCTCTACCGGCGTGGCGGTTACGATGACATCTACGACACGGCCATAGAGGAGGAGACGGATAAGCTGCGCCCGAAATTGCTGGACGTATTTTGTATAACTATAAGGGACATTAATAAAAACATGAGAGAATATGAGAAACGGAACAATCGCAAATAACAGCGGGCAGGTGCTGGCACGGGTGGAATACCCGGCGCGGTATGCTTTTGCCTTCAATCCCCTTTTGATTACAGTCGTCGAAGAAACAGGGGACGTAATGAGAAGCGCATGGATTCAGATCGGGGACTTTTTAGACGAGAGATCACCCATAAACGGAGAAATAACATTCGATGTCGGCCCGTATAGTTGTGCTTTGTTCGACATCGGCAATATATCGGACAACAGGGAACGAATACAGCCGGTATCCATAAGTGTAGGAGTGATAGATGCGGACGGAAACAGTTATTCATCGGACATACAAATAGACATCATTTGGGGTGCGATTGCCCCGACAGAGGAATACAACGGCCTCACCTCGTGCCGCTGGTTTTCCCGGTTCCCGATGAAACTGGAATTTTTCGCACAGGCCGGCGCAAAGGTTTACAAGGAGATAGACGGCAAAGGGACACATACGCTTGTCTCAACGGTCTCGGACATGGGCATAGCCTCGATAGACCTTTCCGGGGCATTCGAGGGTGATACGGTGGTGAAGAAAGCCGCTCTTTCGGTCGGCGACTTCGTGAACGTATTCGATGAGACTTTTGATTTTACGTTCGCCAACTATGAGAGCGAATGGGAAATCACGTTGAAGAAAGATGATAGCCCCTGCGGCGTGTTCCTGCGCTGGATAGACAAACACGGTTTCATGCGATATTTTCTCTTTTCCAAAGGCGAAGAGAGTACGGAATCGGAGGACTACGGCGACCTGCTCGAACAAAAGTACAGCGCATTCGGGCGTTACTATCCGAATATCTACCGGCAGCAGGGCAAGAGCGTAACGAGGAAAATGAATATCGCCGCCTTGCATCTGACCCGTGAGGAATACGAATATGTCCGTTCGGTGGCATTCTCTCCGGTTGTGGATATGTACGTGGGCGACGATGAGGGAACGGCCTCATGGCTGCCCGTACTGGTATCGTCCGGGGACACGGGACGGGAACAAAAGATTTTAGAGGATATGGAAGTAGAAATCTACTATAACGAAGCAACACAAAAATATTAACCATAAAACGACAAAAGTATGGCAACAGAAAAGACGACCGCGATATTGGAAATAGAAGTCGATGCGGGCGAAGCAATCAAAACGATAGAGCGTTATAAGTCCCAAATACAGGTTTTGAAGAAAGAGCAGCAGAACTTACGGGAGGAATTGAAAAAAGGAAAAATATCACAGGAAGAATATACCAAAGCGAACACGGAAGCCGAAGTCGCCATAAAAACAACCCAAGAAGCGATGAGGCTTACCGGCCGCGAATTGAAAAACCTGATTACCTTACATGGGGAAGAAAAAGATTCTTTACTTTCCTTACGTGCCGAATTATCGAAAGTAACCCTCGCCTATGACCGACTGTCTGAATCCGACCGGAATGCGGCAAAGGGGAAAGAAATGTTGGAATATATCAAGAAACTGCAAGACCAGATCCGCCCGCTCGAAGAATCTACGGGACGGTTTCAAAGAAGTGTCGGCAATTACCAGCAGTCGATAGTAAACGCCGTCGCTTCGATGAATCCGCTGGCCGCCCGGCTGGTAAGTATCGTGGATTTGTCGGACGAGACGGCGGGAGGCTTCACCAAGATAAAAACAAGTGCGCAGGCATTCGGCAAAACCTTATTGAGTTTGGTTAAAAACCCGGCTTTCCTTGCCATATCCGGCATAGCGGCTGCCGGTAGTGCGTTCAAGTTCTGGTATGACTACAACAAAGGATTGATCGAGGCTACCCGTTTGACGAAACAGTTTACCGACTTATCGGGTGAGGAACTGGTGTACTACCGTAGCGAGGTGCAGGCCGTTTCCGACACCTTCAACAAGGATTTTGTAGAGGTATTGCGTGGTGCGAATGCGTTGCAAAAGCAATTCGGCATCACCTCGCAGGAAGCCCTCGAATTGGTGAAAGAGGGTTTTGCCAACGGGGCGGACGTGAACGAACAATTTTTGAAAAATATCAAGGAGTATTCTACGTTTTTCAAAGAAGCGGGTTTGTCGGCGGAGGAATTTATCGCCATTAACGTACAGACGGAAAAGCAGGGCATTTTCTCGGACAAAGGCATCGACGCGATCAAGGAGGCGAATATCCGCCTACGGGAAATGACGACCGCCACGTCTACGGCATTGGAGGGTATCGGCATATCCTCGAAACGGGTACAGGAAGAATTACAGAACGGCAGCAAGACGACATTCGACATCATGCAGGAAGTCTCGGCCAAGTTGAACGAACTGCCCGATTCGGCCTCGACTGTCGGAGCGGCATTGGCCGACATCTTCGGCGACCCGGGAGAAGATGCGGGACTGGCCTATATCCGTACCCTTTCGCAAATAGATACGGATCTCGACACCATATCGGGAAAGACGGGAGAAGTGGCCGAATTAAACCGAATGCTTGTCGATTCGCAAACGAACCTCAATACGCAAGTGGCCTTATTGTTTGAGGCCGGTAGCGGCTTCGACCGTTTCATAACGAAAATAAAAAGCGGTTGGAATAACTTCTTGGCGGACTTCCTATCCGGTGTCAGAATGATATTTGAAAGCACCGACGACAAGAACATGCGCAAAATAACGGAGGCCATAAACAAAGGTCGGAACGAAGCGGTGGAGGATTTGGAGTTACTCAATCAAGAAGTATCCCGGCTTACCGCAGCGGGGATCGAATCGGGACTGACAGCCTCGGAAGCCCAACTTCGTGCTATCGATATTAGGAAAAAAGAGATTCAGGCCGATCTGTCCAAATACGAAAAAGAGGTCTCGGAGCGTAACGCCAACATAGAAAGAATGGAAAAAGAGATCGAAAATTCGGGAACCGGAAGGAAAGAAGCCTTAAAGAGGGCAAATTTGGCGGAGGAGATAGAAAAAGAGAATGAAAGGTTGAGACTTGCCATGCAGTTACGCAGCAAGTATGAAACGATGCTCGGTCAGGTAAACGACATGGAATATAAAGCCGGTACAGGCACAAGCACATCGACAAACAAGAGTACGGCACAAATCGATGCCGAGGCCGAAGAAATAGAAAAGGCCGAAGCCGCAATGTTGAAGGTGTTGGAGGAGACATCGGCGGAATACAAAGCCATTCTGGATAAACGCTACGAGCGGGATAAGAAGCCCATTGAGGATAAAATCGCGTTATATAAGAAAGATAAAAAGTTGACCCCGGAAATGCAAAAGGCGTTGAACGATCAACTGGAAGCCCTCGAAAAAGAACATGCCCGTGATATAGCCGCGATTAGTAAAAAGGCGACCGACGACCAAATCGCCGAGCAGGAGCGGTTAATCAACTTGAAACTGGAAGCGGCGGAGAAAGGCAGTGAAAAGGAACATACTTTGCGGCTTCAACAGCTCGAACAACAGAAGCAGCAGGAGATAGCAGCCGCGAAAGGAAATGAAGAAGAAATCGCCCTTATCAAAGAAAAGTATCGTATAAAGGAAGCCGAAGAAGATAAACGGTTCAAAGACAACCAAGCCAAGCAGCAAGCCGATGTCTATAAAAAGGAATTGAACGAGCGCAACCTCGAGTGGCAAAATAAAATCGACGCAGCCAAGATGAACGGCGAGAATTATTTGCAGCTTATGGTAGAGCAGTCCCAACAAGATTTGGAACGCATAAAGGAGGCCGGACAGAAGGAATGTGAAACGAAAGAGGAATACAACGCCCGACTGTTGGCCGCACAACAGAAATACAATGATTCTGTGAAAGCCAAGAATGATGCCGAAGTACAGATGCAATTAGCCAAAACGCAGGCTATCGGATCAATCATGGGATCTCTTTCAAGTATGATAGGAGCTTTCGGAGAAGAAAACCTTACGGCCTTGAAATTATCGAAAGCTCTTGCTATTGCAGAGGTCGCCATAAATCAAGGAATAGCTATATCCGAGATTGTAAAGTCTGCCGCCAGTACACCGGGAGGTGTGTTTAAAGCGATAGCGGCCATAGTTTCTGGTGTTGCTCTTGTTACAGCACAAATAATTCAAGCCAAGCAAGCGATAAACAGTGCGGAAGCAGCAATCGCCGAAGCGGAAGCGCAAAAATCAAGCGGAAAAACGGGTACAGTAACCGTGAAAGGCTACTCGACGGGAGGTCTTGTCAAAGGTGAAGGTACGGGTACAAGCGATTCCATTCCGGCGAGACTTTCGGCCGGCGAGTTCGTTATCCCGGCCAAGACGTACAAGATGTTTTCGCCGGTCATAAACAGCATTTATAGGACAGGTCAGAATTGGAATGCCGCAAACAGAGTATATTCCCCGGCCTCATCAAATTACGGGAATACGATTTCCGAAGATATGCTCTCTCGGGTAGTATCTAATGCGGTTATTTCGGGTATTAAAAACTTGGATATCCATTCTGCTGTCTCTGTTGTAGATATAAACAAGGGTCAGAGAAAAGTAGATGTTATAGAATCAAGAAACAATAAAATTAATAAAATGACGAACTTATGAGAGAAGAATTGTATATAAAAACCGCTTCCGAGAAATGGGAAAAAGTAGATTTGTCTGCCGATAGCAATATAGTATTGGCTTATAAAAATAATCTTTTGGGGAAAATCGGTACAATAAAATCCTCATACAGTTATACCATATCCCTACCAAAAACGTCTAATAATATGCGGATTTTCCAATTCTGTAATCTTCCGGCAGTAAGGGTAATAAATGGAACGAAAATTATAGGAGAACCGCTTACCGCTCGTTATTTAAAAAACAGTATGGAAATACTTGGCGAGGCGGTTGTTTTCCTTGACAGCGTAACCAAAGAGGCATTTGAAATAAGTCTGTCATTCGGTTTTCTCGGTACTTTCAGTGATTGGATAGAAAACGAAAATAAGCTGAATGATTTAGGGGATTATAACACATTCATACGCTATGACAACAATTTAACCGATTATCCCTCATCGGGAAATATCGACGATTTACCGGTCTTATTTAAACCATATTACGATATGGGAGTTCAGCCCAACAATAGTATAGCAAGAATGCCGGCAGTAAAAGTGTCTTATCTTGTTGAGCAGATAGAGAAAGAAGTTGATTGCTCTTTTTCTTTCCCAGAAAATGTATCGGAGCAAATAAAAAAACTCGCTATTCCGCTAACAAATAAAGTATTAACATCTAAGTTGAAAGGAAAAAATATTTCTATAAATTCAGGTATTGCAATCGGAGAAAAATATACAGAACAATTTTTCTTTTCTAAAATATTCCCTATTTCATATGGAAAGATAATATTTGGAGATGAAATAGAGAATGTATTATCGATAAATAATATACAAATAAACTCTATCACAAATAATAATGAAATCTATGAAAACCTAAATATGTCATTAATAGGTGTTATTTCTGAAATTGAACAAAGACTTAATATTTATTTCAAAGGAGAGTTCTCCTATATATCTAATGATTCCAGTTCCGATAGTAATTGGACTGGATTTTTTGTTTTTCTTGAAGTTGATGAAAATCAATCTGCAAAAATAGTGAACATATATAATGACGTTATATTAAAAAAAGAAGGGAAAGATGTAACAATCACGACAGGAAGTTATGATTTATATATAAACGCACAAAAAGGGCATAAATATGGATTCGCGATCATACTTGAAGAAAATACTGCCTTCACAGATGAATTACAAAAATCCAAAGATAATGGATATAGTAGTTTTGGTGTTACTTCTCTTGATTACGACGGTCTTTGTAGTATTGATTCTTCCTTATCGGATATAGAAAGTGTAGCAATGATTCCACGTATTCCCATTAAGGGGAATTTACCCGATATTTCGCAAGTGGATTTTATACAATCATTATGTGATATGTTCGGAATGTTTCCGGTTATCAATCCAGTGCCGAAAAAAGATGATGAAACAGGTAAAAGAATAGTTGAATTTGTGAATATCGAAACATTGTTTGATAATATTCGCCCTCGCTATCTTAACGGCAAAGTATTTAATGACTGGACGGATAAACTTGTTTCCAGCCCCCAAGACATGGAAATATCATTTACAAAAGACGGGTATTATCAGCGTAATTATTTACGTTATAGGGAAGATGATACGGTAACGGGAGATTATGACGTGTATTTCGATATAATCGACAAAAGGCTCGATAAGGAGGGCGATTTGATAGAGTTACCTTTTGCGGCCTCCGATGGTAATAAAATAATTATGTTTAGCGAAGAAAAAGACAATGAAGGTAATTCAACATATTCATTTGAAGATTTTGAGCCTCGAATAATGAGTGTTATTAAACGGGACGACGGAAAATGCGGATTAACCTTTGATGATTTGGATTTCAAAACCCTTTTGTCGAAATATTATAGTCGTTATGTAGAGTTGGTACAAGATATGTATATGATTACTGTAACCGTCATCTTAAATCCTCTTGATTTAAAATTCATGGATTATACTTATCCTGTCTATTTTAAGCAATTCGGACGGTATTTCGGGATAGTAGAGATACAATCCAACTCGAACGATGATAATTGCGAAGTAACGTTATTGAGACTTTCGGCGGGATAGATCTTGATTCAACATTTTAATGCGTTCCAATACGGGACGCATTTTTTTTAAATATAAAATTTGTTTTACAAGAATATTGATATATTTTTGTAAGAATTAAAGACTTGTTTATGAAAAGGCTTATATTCATTTTATCTTTCGTTTCTTTTGCAAGTATTATTGTCTCACAGGTACAAATAAAAGGTCTTAACGTTGAAATATTCGACTATGTGCAACAAAAGTATATAGGACGAGATGAATATATCAAACGATACGGAAAGAGATTTTACGAAGATGTTTGTTCAATATCTAAATATTCAAAAAAATTCTCAGAAGAAGAAAAATTGAATTTTAACGAAGCAATAGGATTACGTCAGGTTACAATAGAAAAGAATCGTTCTGAATGGGATCGAAAGAGAGAGATAAACAAAGAATTTTTACGAGGAGGGAAAGCATTAGTAACACTTTCAACTTTATCGGCTGTTGTAGCAATACCAGTACTATATAAAACAAGGGATAATAATGCAGCAAAAGCCGTTATAAACGCATCAAAAGGAGAAAGTTACAATAATGAGTTAGATAAGGTTAAAAAACGTCATAACGGACTTATTATAACCGGGGTTGTTTGCGGTCTTGGCGAGCTTGTCGGTATAGGTTGTATAATTCGCTACCGCAATCATCGAAATGAATACGACCCGCCATTCTATTTTACTCCCGCCCTGAATGAAGAAAGCATCGGATTCTCTTTTATGAAAACCTTTTGATAATTTCCTCGGCAATAGCCGGGGATTTTTTTTATTATTTCAATCCCAATAAATAAAGCCCCCCAAAAACTTTTAGGGAGGCTTCACACGGAAATCAGTATTGACAATGAAATGATGAGAGACGCTTCACAGTGCCCCTCATCATGGCTGAATTTATGATCGTATAATGACAATGCAAATATAGGGAAAAGAACCTTATCACATCACTTGTCATTTCTTTTCTCTTTCACTTTTATTTCCAGCTCCGCCCCGCAATTAGGGCAAAATATAACTCCCTCTTTGGGTTTCAATGGGGAAAATAACTCGGAAATTTCAATCTCCAATAAATTAGCTATCTTTTCGAGTAATGGCAATGAAGTGTTTCCGTTCGATGCCCTGCTCAATGTTACTTCCGAAACACCTAATTTTTCGGCAAGTTCTTTTTGCGTGGTATTGCGCATTTGGCAAACCTCTTTAATCCGTAGTTTCATATACGTTTTATGTTAATCGTTATTTCGACACAAATATACCCCGAAATAACGCCACGCGGTAATAATAAAAGTTAAATTTACGTTTTACGATAATTTTTTTCTGTTTTTATTTTCATGTAATTATCATTTACTGTATATTTGCATCATAAAATTAAAATCAAACGATAATTACAATGAAAAGTCTCGAAGTAAAAGCCGCCGAATATGTTTACGCTTCAATCGCCGAAGGGTATTTCAGCAAAGAGGTAAAGAACGGTAACGAAGTGATCTTCGTAAGCGGACAATACGACAAGTACGACAATGAGGTAGTCATCGACGAGGCTTATTTTCTGAACCTCGAAACAGAAGAAAGTATCGATCTCGATACCTGCATGATCGAAGAATATTTGAACGATGTTTTGACCGCATAACAAAGGACTTTAAGATATAGACGATATGGAAACAACGAAGAATGAAAACAACGCCTTGCGAATGATTATGACAATGGCATGGCAATTCGTAAAAAGAAACGGCTACAACCTCTCGAAAGCGTTAAAATGCGCGTGGGCAAATTACCGCCTCCAACAGTCGATGAAGATTCGGATCGTCCGTTTCCATTTCCGCAAGGTAGACGGGACGATAAGAGAGGCGTTCGGGACATTACAGGATTCTATCGTACCGGCCTCAAAAGGAGGTACAAGAACTCGTAAAAGTAGCGACGAAGTGCAAGTGTACTTCGACACGGAGAAAAGCGAATACAGGAGCTTTAAAATGGATAATTTGATAGGTATTGAATAAAATAATAAACAACTAAAATAAAAAGAACCATGACACAGCAAGAATTTGAAGAAAGAACGGGTATGACACCGAAAACAGAAGAGTTCGACTACATACACGCCGTATATCTAAACACCTTCATGGACAAAGACGAATTTTGCAAGGATTTTAAAAAACACGGCGACAGCAAGATTATTCGGGAAGTCCACACAAGGGCAACGAATTTTGAACTCCAATGCAAACACGATAACGAACTATTCGAGGAAATGGCCGCATTCCTCATCGGCAAGTCAAGGGCGTATAATGATACCGACTTCCGAAAAATGGCAGTGAAGCTCGTCGGAGAAAAGAGGGTCGTTTTAAAAACCGTAGAAATGGGGTTGCCCCTTTGGGAATATGATAACGACTATATCATGGAAAATCTTAAATAATAGCATAATACACGAAGGGGAAACGGGCGAAAGCCCTCCCCTTTTTAAAAACAAAAGAAAAAAACAAACAATAACCAAAATGAAAACCTATACAGTTTATTTCAGCGAGCCTGTTTGTCATAAGTATATCGGGGACAAGTTTAACCAAGAACTTAAAAAATGGGAGTATAATGTAGAGTGTGAAGCTTGGAACGATACATTCACGTTCTATTCTCTGAAATTTGCAAAGGCTCTGATTAAATCGAACCTCGATAAGTACAAAGGATCTTGTATAACCAAAACATGGGCGAATGGAGATTGGGAAAATCTCGGAGAAATCAACATCAAAGGGTCAAACAAAACCTTTGTAGCAAACACCAGACAAGTAAAAGAAAATTATTAACAACGGGGGTGAAAGCCCCTTTTTACAAGAATCAAAAAAGCAGTTATGATGAACACATACCACAAATTTGTGCCAAATGTATTTTTGGCGAAGTGTGAAGAAAAGCACGAAAAAGGAGATGAGATCCTCGTAACGACCAAGTACGGGAAAGAGAATGAATGTATTGTTTTCAATCTTATTTTCGAGAGGGACGGATTTTATTATTATTCGATCGTCCGTTCCGATGGCTTCAACGTACAGGAATGGGCGCGACGTAAAGCGGAACGCCGTCGTGAATGGGCAGATGCTGCGGAAAGAAAAAGTGCCGAGTATTACAATCGGTCAAATAAAGATGCCGATTTCCTTTCTCTCGGAGAACCTATAAAAGTGGGGCATCACAGCGAAAGGAGACATCGCAAAATCATCGAGGAAGCATGGAACAACACCGGCAAGTCCGTAGAATACGGAGAAAAGGCATCGGAGCATGAAAGGCTGGCCAAATACTGGGAATCCAAAGCCGCCACTATCAATCTATCCATGCCGGAAAGTATGGACTTTTACGCCCATAAGCTGGAAACGGCGAAAGAATACCACGAGGGACTGAAAACCGGGAAATATCCGCGAGAGCACTCCTATTCTCTGACCTATGCCAAGAAAGAGGTAAATGAATTACAAAAGAAATACGAATTGGCCGTTAAATTGTGGGGAGAACCGAAAGGTTGACACCCTCAAATGTGAGACCTCGCAAGACCGGTAAATCCATAAACAGAATAAGGAGAAGGCGAAATGCTATCTCCTTATTTTTTTAAGCAATGAAAGTGAGGGAAGAATCTTTCGGGAAGGGCTTGTTCATTATCGAGAACCGAACAAACGTATAGCCAAAAGAGATTATGATGCTTACAAAAGTACAAAAATTCTCGAATATCTTGTATATTACTTCACAACTTTTTGGCCTGCGTTATTTTTTTATTCGTACCTTTGCAATGCCTATCTACAATTAGAATGGGTTTCGAGGCTCGTTTTGGCAAGATCCAATTCGGAGCCTCGCGCATTTATAAGACTTCGTTCGGCTTCTTTTGATATTACCCTTACATTTATCGCGCCTTTTGGTCTGTATTGTTTCCCGATTTTTATTTGGGCGTTTTTAAGCCCGAATACGGCGTTTTATTTTCCGACATGATTATCTATACCAAAACGGAAAGAAAATCGAAATTAGACGTGTTTCTGTAAACGAGAGAGCCACCCGAAAGGGTCGGAGGAAATCGAAACTTACACGGCTGCCAATTCCTGTCCCAAAGAGCGTAACGCCGCTTTGATTTGGGAAACCCTTTGATCACTGGGCTTCTTTATCCCGTAGATGTATTTCGATAACAGGCTTTTGTTTATTCCCATGTTCCGGGCCACCTCCGAAACGTTCAACTGCGGAAACTTCTTGAATATCCTCGCCACCTCGTTGTCGTACTCGGGTTCTGTTTTATCGTAGAAGCTGGTGATGTGTATATCCTCGTCAATCGAGGCCCAACGCAAAGCCTCGCCGCCGAGTTCTATCGTAAATTCCTCCCGTTGTGCGCAGGAAGCATCTTTCAAAATGGGGAAAGCTTCCAACGGACGGCTGTATATCTCGTCCGCGTCAGTCCGAATGTAAATACGATCCGGTTCAAACCATACATTCACAATCTTTTCCATAACATTAACCGCAATATTTGTTCCACATTTCTATTATTTCATCGTGATATTTTTCGACAAGTTCCAACGCCGTAGAGATTTCTTTCTGTTTCAATCCGGAATTGGAGATCACTTTTATTTCCGGTTCGACCTGTATTTTGGCGGAATCATTACCCTTGACAACGTGTAAATGTATGGGGAGGTGGTCGCCCGAAAAGAAATAACCCCGCAATCCTAAAATGTCAAATACTGTCGGCATATATCTTGTTGTTTGTTATGATGCAAATATAGGGATAAATATTTATCCCTGCAAATTTTTCGCAATCTTTTTTTGAGAACGACATAAAAAGCACCTTCAAAGGGAATGGTAGGCTTTTGCCACAGTAAGGCAAAAGAAGGAGATGCGGTAGCTGCTCCCAAACTTTCTTTACCTATCGTCAGATAGGTTTCTTTATATTATTTCCTTTTCTTTCTTTTTCTTTCCTTTCCTTTGCATCATTTTGCATTGCACTTGCATAGCATTTGCACTGCATTTGCATATCCGTATTTGATTTCCAGCGACTTACAAAAAAAATACACCTCTGTTAAAATAGTAATTTAAGCCTTTTAGTAACGCTTTTCAAAGAAAAAAGTAATGTATTTTACGTATTCCAATATTGCATGATGTAGCAATTATTCACCCAAAAGGAAATAACTTACATTTTGCATTACACTTGCATTGCATTTGCATAGCGTTTGCACTGCATTTGCATCGAGTTTGCATAAAGCCCCTATTTTGCCGGCGTTACCGAAATGGCGAATCCGTATTCATTTGCGTAACTCTCCCTATTTATTTGCCGAACGTTTCATCATTCTTGTTTTACCTTGCTTGCCGCAGGGGGTGGATAGGGTCATAGGTGGTTAGGGCACCCTGTAAAGGGGTCAAAAAAGGGTGTCATATATATATAAATATATATGACCCTTTTGACCCTAACCCCTGACCCTGCCCCCCCCATGAGGGAAAATTGACCCTTGTGTACCTATATTTGACCCCATATTTGACCCTAACCCCTGCCCCCCCTGTATTTTGAACTTGCCCTATTTGCCCCATTTTTGCCCTACTTTTTGCCCTACTTTAAAAGTGAGGAAAATTTTCATCACCTCTCCGAAATGCCCTTTGTTTACGGCAAAAAGCCCGGGAAAATCTTCCGCAAACATTATTTTCTCGCTTTTTATTTGTTTATTCAAACTTCTTTCCTATATTTGCGGTGTACAAAAACTTCAAAGCGGCATGAAGCCGCACCATATTGCGGCATTTTTTATGCCCTATATATACATACGAGATTGGTATTTACAAAATACCGCGCCGTGTCGGGAAGTAGTAATACTCCCGGAGCTTTGCTTTGAAGGCTTGTACAACACGTAGCGCGGTTTTTTTTATTGTACAAAATTCAAAGTTATGAATGCCTTACAAGTATTCAGTTACAACGGTAGCGATGTATCGATGACACGCACCGAAAATGGAAGTGTTTATGTTAACCTCACCGAGGTTGCCAAACAGTTCCCGAACAAAAATCTTACTCAAATCATTAACTCGCAAGAAATCAAAGAGTATTGCAACTCTCTTTCCAAACTACAAAATTATAGTTTGATTGATTTAGTGATAGTTAGCAGGGGGGGAGATGTCCCGGGTACATGGGCGCACCAAAAAGTAGCCTTGCGAGTTGCACAGAAATTAAGCCCCGATTTTGCAGTATGGGTCGATTCAAAAATTGAAGAATTACTAACCACCGGCGTAACGACAGTAAGCAATGACGATGAGGCAATAGCCTACGCCATGAACGTATTACAAAAACGTCTTGAAAGCGTAAACGCCGAAAAAAAATTGCTCGAACACCAGAATGCACAGAAAGACGAAACTATCGCCTTGCAGTCGGCAGAACTGAAAGAAGCCGCCCCGAAGGTGGAATATTACGATGAGGCTCTTTCCGCAAACGGGACGTACACGACCATGCAGATAGCGAAAGAGTTCGGAATCGGTGCTGTTACCCTTAATCAAAAACTACGCTCTATGGGTGTGCAGTACAAGCAAAACGGGCAATGGCTTTTGTACGCCAAATATACCGGGAAAGGATATACGAAGTCAATCACCCGCACGTACACCCGCTCCGACGGGTCGGCAGGATCACAGTTGCAGACCGTTTGGACGGAAAAAGGCCGGGAGTTCATTCATTCTTTGTTTCACGAAAAAGCCGCCGTTTAGTCATGGGATATTTGAATGTAAAACAACTTGCTGACTTGCTGGGGCTGAAAACGAGAAACCTCATATCCGCCATTTGCCAAAAAGGGCCGTCGGAACATGTCTCGGTAAACGAAATTCCTATCATTGTTTCATGGGGAGACTTGAACAACCTCGACAGGGGAGTGAAAAAGGCTCGGAACCTCATCGTCCAAGCCCATGAGGAACTTTCGGAGAAAGCGGAATACATGAAACAAATCGATTGGGCATCGGTCAAGAATTGCACCAGCCAAATGAGTGATGCAATGGCGACACTCGCGTCATGTATTGCCCTTCTCCATAAACTCAAACGGGCAGAACCGGACAAGTAACCTTATCAAAAACAAAAAAAATCGCGGTCCTTTCAATGCAGGACGGCCACAATCATGCACCTAATTACAAACCAATTAAATTATATTATTATGAACAACAACGCAGAAAACCAAGAAGTTAAAGTAAACGAAGGAAACAACGAAAAGAAAATGTATGTATGTTTCGAGCCTATTCGTAAGTTCGTCGAAGAGACGGCAGAGTTTGAAATATGCGCAATATTGGCCGATATAACGGGACATTTGGCCGAACTTGTAACCGACCCGGAATTGTCATATTGCATAAGGACAGAGGTGTATAACCATGATTTCTATTACCTCAACCGGCTAAGGAAAACATTCGAGGCAGCCATACGGCCGGTTATCCCGGGAGCTTTGGAAAAAGAACGCGAGTATTCTGAATCCGTATACAACTTTATTTTCGACCCCGAAAAAGTCAGATCATTGTCGAATCTTGAATACTTGGATTACCTTATTTCCGAAAGTTCAATAGATGATGATAAAAAGGAAAGTTTGATAGAAACATTGGAAACAGCCGTTAGCATACGAAATGCCATATCCCAATTTTTGCGTAAAACAACGCATGAAGAAAAGAGCGAATAACGAAAATGTTTCGGCTATGTTTCGGTAGCCAATCTTTAATAATGGAGCATAGTATTTGATATTCAAAATATTATGCTCTATTATTTTGTCAATACACTTATTCCGAATGAGAATGTGTTTTTTACACTCCGTTTCATCTAAATGCCTTATAATTAGCTTTTATATAGATTATTGTTGATGTATTAAAGTGTATCAAAATATAACTAAATATCAAATTTGTTTCGGTAATGTTTCGGCGGATTCTGTAATTTTCATATCTTGCGACGGGAAATAACGTATTTATGATTACTTTTAATTTCGAGCTGAATCACAAGCCTAACAGGTTGGGCAAATATACCGTTTTCTTACGCATCACGCAAGACCGAAAACCGAAACGGGTAAAAACCGGCATAGAGTTGTCGAATGTCAATGACTGGAATCCCAAGAAACAACAGGTACGAGCCTCTGAACCCAAATACCGCAAATACAATGACGATTTGGATATATTACTGCGGGAAGCGAAAGAATCTTACATCGAATTGCGCAGCAGAGGTCTTGCGACGGCCGGACGAATCAAGCAGAACATATCGGAAGGCGAAAAGTCGTCGTCATTCATGGAATATGCCCGGGAAAGGGTACAGCAGTTTTATGATGCCGGGCAGATAAGGACAGGAGGATCATACCAACTTCTTGTAAACAAGTTATCCGGTTTTCTGACGGACAAGCACGGAGAGGAAAGGGATTTATTGATAAACGACCTTACGCCGTCCTTTGTCGTCAAATTCGAGAACTATTTGCGTTCTTTATCCAACGAAAGAAGCGGAGGCAAGAAGCTGCACCCGAACACGGTCAAGTTATTAATGGTAAAATTGGGTACATTGGTAAAACGCCTTATCCAGATAGACCACTTGATGCCCCCGGAGGCTAACCCGTTTTTGTCGTATGAATGCAAAGGTATCTCAACCGGCAAGGAACGGCTTGATATGGAAGAAATAAAGCGGATAAAGGATTTAAATCTCGATGAGGGAAGTATGTTATGGCACACCCGAAACTGTTTCTTGTTCTCGTTCTATTGCGCCGGCATTCGCGTGGGAGATTGCATACAGTTAAGGTGGTACAACATAACAGGGGACGGGCGTTTGCGCTATCGAATGGACAAGAACCGCAAGGAGAGGGATTTGAAGCTGGTACAACCGGCAAAAGACATTTTATCGTTGTACCGCCGATCGGATATATTACCTACCGATTATATTTTCCCGCTGTTGGATTCGACCAAACCATACACGCAACCGATAACGCCGGAAGAGAAAGACACCATGCCCGCAAAACTGAAAAGAAGCCTCTACAATGCCATATCCTCTAAATCCCAAATAATAAACAAGCATCTTACCGTGTTGTCTGAAATGGCGGGAATCGACAAGAAAATAACATTCCATTCGGCGCGGCACTCATTCGCCCGGGCCGCAAAGCAAAAAGGGACTGACAACGCCCAACTGAAAGACCTTTTGGCACATTCGTCGCTTAAAACCACCGAAAACTATATGGGCAGCTTTGAAACGGAAGAAAACGATCGGGCACTTGAACATATCTTTGAAAACACGACCCAAGAAAAAGAGAAAGCCGAAATTATTTCGCTTTTGCAAGAACTCGAAGTAGATAAATTAAAAGAAATTTTGAAGTCAGCCTATAAAAATAGCCCCGAATAAAGCATTTACGGGGCTATTTCTTAAAATATCTTTGTTTTTATTTTTCAATCTCGGCAAAAGTATTTATATTGTCGAGGTTTTTTATGTCTAAAAATTTATATTTATTATTTTACCGCCTCCAACAATGATATTATTTTATCTTTCGAGGCTAAAAGATCCTCCAAATATTTTATCCGGGTTGACAGTTCCCCTATCTTTTTGATAGGGTCGTAGGGGTATGCCTCTACCGTTCCGTCGGGTCTTATTATTTTTACGCTTCCCGTGTCCGGGATTCCGATATTCACCGTCTGGCCTATTGAGATATTCCCATTGATAGAAACCCTGTTGTTCTTTCCGTAATTGATAGAATTTCCATTGCTGACAACGTTTTCCGATTGATACTCCGGACGTATCATTTCCCCTTCTCCGGTGAGAACCCAAGCGACATTCAACTGCGGATATGCCTTTTTTATCTTTTCCAGCGTTTTCGGCTGAATGGAATTTACAATGTTACTCACGAATGTAGATCCGAGTCCGCAATTTTCAGCAAATTCGCGCTGCGAAATCCTATTCGCCTTTAAAAACATCACAACTCTTTCTTTTACAGTCTCATTCATAGCTTTTATTATTTAGAATTATTATAAATTGTAAAGATTCAACGAAATTTATTTGCACTGTATCACAGTATATATTTATATTTGCATCGTCAAACAGAACAAATGTTGTCTGTATAACGAATCAATAACAACAAAGAAACTAAAAAAATTACTATTATGCAAATCAAATTACCTAAAATCGTATGCACTCCTTCACAGGTGGCACAGTTGGCAGAAAAGTTTGGAACCACTACTCAAAACATCAGAGTTGCCCTACGTTTTCAATCGAGAACCGACAATTCAAAAGACATACGCCAAAAAGCGATCGAAGAATATAACGGAGTTTTAGTTTTTGATGTGGAAGAATATGGAAAGAGAAAGAACGGGTAACCGAAGCGAGGTGGAATGTTTCGCCTTAGTCCCTAAAAAATATCTCGAAGAAATCATGTCGGAACTCCGGGAGGTAAAACGGATATTGAAAGGAGGCAGAGATCCCGGGGACGAATGGGTCGATTCGGCGACAGCCCGCAAAATGCTTCACATTTCACAGAAAACATGGCAGGTTTACCGGAACAAGAATATTATCCCATTTAGCCAGCACGGGCGGAAAATATATGTCCGACGTTCGGATCTCGAATCATACATGAAAGAACACTTCATACCGACTAAAAACAAGTAAAACATGGAAAACGATATTGTCATTCTTAAAAATGTCGTCTATAAGACAGACAAGGGAACACCCGTAACAGATTCTTTGAAAGTTGCGCAAGTGTTCGGACGGCAACATAAAAACGTGATAAGGTCTATTCGAGACATTATGATGTCGGCTAACTTGTTAGCTAACCGCCAAACATTTTGTGAATCAACCTACTATGATTCGCAAGGGAAACAACAACCTATTTTCCTAATGACGAAAGAGGGCTTTTGCGCTTTGGTTATGCGCTGGAATGGGGAAAAGGCAAACCAATTCAAAATGGCTTTTATTGAAATGTTTTCCAAAATAGAAAAAGCGTTTCAGCAAGTCAAACCGCAACACCCGGCAATTCCTCAAACGTTCGCGGAAGCCTTGCGCCTTGCCGCCGAACAAGCCGAAGAAATCGAGAGGAAACAGAAACAGATAGAAGCAAATGCCCCGAAAGTACAATATTTCGACAAATGTATAGAAAGGAACGGTGCGACAAATTTTCGGGACACGGCCAAACTATTGGGCTATCAACAGAACGCATTTATAAACTACCTACTCATGTCCGGGTACATCTACCGGGACAATAAACACAGGTTACGACCATACGCCGAATATGTAGACAAAGGCTATTTCGAGGTCAAGGAATATGCCTCGGAAAGTTCAAACGGCGTTCAAACGCTCATAACGGCAAAAGGAAGGGAATATTTCTCGCAAAGAGACTTTTCAATGTAAAAACACAACAAACAAAACATAAAACAATAATCACTATGGAAACAAAAGTATTGACAGACATGGAAGTAAAGAATTTATCGTATATGTGTAAAGAAATGAACAAGTACGATTTAGAACCTATTTTCGATCTATTGTCGTTTGAATATCATATACAAGATCTTGAAAGGGCATTCGGCGATCTCATTTCACTATTAGCGAAATTTTTGACAAATAATGAATATTACGATGAAGAAAAATGCAGCTTAGCTCCTTATCCACCGGCTTATGAAAATAGCATCTATTTATTGACAAGATTCCGGGAGATCTTCATTGAAATGCAGGAGAACGCAGAGAAGAAGAATTTTGAAATGCAATTAATTGTAATACAAAAGCCGGATTAACGGGATATATTTCTTGAATACTTGAATTTACGGATATGAGATGTATAATCCTTAGAATTTTACAGGTAATAATACCCTTGATTTTGGTATTAACTTTTTTCCCTATCCTCCTTTTGGCATATATTCTCACCGGTATATGTCTTATCGATTACATTCTTGACGAGGCATCGAATTGGATTGAAAAGATAGGCGATGAGATAAAATCCATAAAAAAAGAAAAGTAACATAAACCGAAAACACAGTCAAATATGAAAACGATAAATGTATCAGATAAAGCAGCAAAATTTATTGAAAAGATGAGACAAGAAAATGAATACTTCGAGACAAAAAGTTTCATTTGCGACGCTATCGAATCCACCGTTAACAATATATTCAATCACAGAGATATAGAGATAATCGTCGGTCAATTATCGGACTATAACCAGATATGCCGGTATTTGAGCGATGAGAACGATATAGAAAAATAATGCCAATAAGCCATGAAAAAAGGTCTTAGTTTCTATTCTGCCGATACTGACCGTTTTCAAGATATTCGTATCAAACGGCTAAAAAAAGATAAAGGATCCGACGGGTTTGCTATCTATGAATACATTCTTACAGAAATATACCGAGTAGAGGGTTGTTTTCTTGTATGGGACGAAAACACGTCCTTTGATGTATCAGACTATTGGAAATTAGAAGAAATAAAAGTTGAGGAAATCGTACAATATTGTGCAGATGTGGGACTTTTTGACAAAAATCTATATTATAATACTCACATACTTACGTCCAAAGCTATCCAATCAAGATATTTATCCATGTGTTTGAAGGCACGAAGAAAAGAAATCTCTATACCTAATGAAATTACCCTAATTAAGGAAGAAATAAAAAAAATGAGCGAAGATTCTCCAAAAATGTATGAAGATTTATTCAAAACTACGTCAATTTCCAACAAAGTAAAGAAAAGTAAAGTAAATAAGAGTAAAGAAGAAAATAATAACTCTTTTCTTGACAGAAAAGAGAGTGAACCCCAAGTTTCACCGAGGGTCGATTTTAAAAAGGTAATCGATTTGTATCATTCAAATTGTCCGTCATACCCACGTATTTTAAAGTTATCGGATAATCGAAAACGCAAGATCGAAATAAGGTTCTTGGACGAAATGAAAGGCGATTGGGCTTTGCTCGAATCCATATTCGAGAAAATGGAAGATTCAAAATTCTTGCGCGGAGATAATTCGAGGGGCTGGAAAGCGACGTTTGACTGGTTATTCTCGAACGAAAAAAATTGGGTCAAGGTGGCTGAGGGAAACTACGACAACAGAATAGGAAACACTACAAATAACAAAGAAGATTATGAAAAACGAAGAGAACAAGAGTTCTTGCAGCATATCGCCGAGAAGTTATCCAGAAGCGATCAGTCTTAGCGAAAATGAAGCAAGATGCAAAAAACTTATATTCGAGAATTTCGGGAATAGGGAAAATTTTTTGAAAGAATTTAATCCCGATAAGCAATTTACATACGCAAAGGACGAAAAAATGTGTTTCTGCTGCAATGCCCCGACAATCAAAGAGGCCTCCGTAGGTTATTCTCCGATTGTAGTCGAAAGCTGGATTGAAATACAACTGAATGATCTTATCTCCTATTTGGGCATAGAACCACCTCCGTTACCCACTTTGACCCAATGCGCAAAAATAATAGCACAAGAATACTGGTTTTTCAAGACGAGTGAAATCCTGCTTTTCTTTTACAAATTCAAAGCCGGGCATTATGAACGATTTTATAAAACATTCGACCCGATCATCTTAATGAAAGGATTACACGATTTCAAGGAATACAGGAGAGAAAATACATTCAGTTTTGACATACAGTATAAGCTGGAAAAGTGCATAAAGTATCTTTTACCGGAAAGATAAACAGTAAAAAATATCATTATGAAGAGAGAAATAAAATTCAGAGGAAAACGCCTCACCGACGGGAATTGGATATACGGCGACTTCTTCCGCAATCGCGGGCTGTCGTTCATCGCCTCCGACGGCATATCGGAGAACCCCCTCGCCACATGGCGCGATTACAACGTCGACCCCGAGACCGTCGGCCAGTTCACCGGATTTCATGACAAGAACGGCAAAGAGATTTACGAGGGCGATTTGATAAAATCCCCAAGCGGACTTGTTTACACCGTCATTTTCGGAACGTGGATACATGATGAGAAAAAAGAGTTCCCAAAGATAATCGACAAATACGAACATACGGGTTGGTGCATATCGTTAGACGGTAATACTCCTTGCGAGTTGCTTGATTCGGAAGTATGCAGCGGAGTTATTGCGGGCAACGTTCACGATAACCCCTCTCTGCTGAAAGAAAAGTAAAAACAAGAAAAAAGATATGCTATGAACGAAATCAAAATCACAGAAAAAGACCTTATAGGCGAGATAAAAGGATTCCCTATCGAGGTTGTCCGAAAAATGGTCGAAGAGCAGGTGCGGCAAGGAAACAAAGCCGATGTGAGTATATTCCAAAAAAAGAACTATGCCGATAAGGAAAACGGTGGGTTCAAATGGAAAGACACAGAAGAAGGTTTCAAGTTTTGGGACATGGTCATTATCTACGAAGAGTTCGACAAGTTCTTTGAGAAATACCCCAAACAAGAGACCACCGAGATGCAGGACGCAGAAAATACAGCCACACAAGCGTACAAAGAAATCGACTGGGAAGCTCGGAGATTTGAGATTGTGAAAACCTATCTGCATGGTATTTTGACAAGCCCGGAAATAGTCTTTACGATTGATAAACTTGCGGAAACAAGCGTGAAAGTAGCGGATGCCATAATAAGCAAGATGAAAGGAGGCAGCGATGAAAAATATACCCGATAGAATTTATCTCAATCTTGGTTTAGAAGAAGACAGCACCGATATTGATTTCAAAGAACTTTATGGTGTTACATGGTCGGAAGATAAGATTGATGCTGACGATATAGAGTATGTACGCAAAGAGCCGATTGATTGGGAGCAACGGCGTTACGAGATAGCAAAATCCGCGATGAATGGAATGCTTGCTTCGTCTACCGTGTATGGCGGCTGCCACCAATCATCATTTGAAGTTTCAAACATGGCAATATACTATGCCGATGCCCTTATAGCCGAATTGAAAAAAAGGAAATAGCCATAACTCAAAAACAATGATTATAGAACGATTGAAATACTGTATCGAAATCTTGTTTTCCAAACATTACGCCTTATATTACTACAATAGAGGTGTGTCCGGGAAATGCCGTATCAAAGCCTCCAAAGAGTTTTTGGGGGAGGTGATCAATATTACACAAAGAATATTGGAGGAGGCGAGAAATGACAGTATATGAAGCCATGAAAGGGGTACGGTACATCTTGGAAAAGTTATCGTCTGCCCGCATCGATTTATCGAATGTAAAGAATATTGAGCTTTACGAGGAATACGAATACTTACGGGAACAAGGAGAAAAGATGTCGTACATTTATACCCACCTTTCCGAAAAATATGATATGAACAAACGAACTGTGCACCGTATCATAAGAAGATTTACGAAACATTTGTAACGAATGAGCCTTATTCACAGACTTTATAGATAGCCCCAAAAACTCGGTTTTATGGGGCTTTTTCATATAGATGACAGCGTAATGCCACCCTTTTTTTCAGCGATTTTTTCCCGACCTCGTTTCGACTGTCTACCTTTGAGAAAACGCAAGAAACATGGCACGACTGAAAATATACGGAGACATTGTAGACAGCGAGGAAAATTCCTTCATGCAAATGTGGGGTATCGACAACGGCGTTACTTTCCAATCGATAGATGATTTTCTTTCCTCCATTTCCGAAGACGACAAGACAATCGACATACATATACACTGCCGGGGCGGAAACGTCATTGAGGGCTGGGCGATATACGATGCCCTCCGGCACTCGGGCAAGGAGATTTCGGCCACCATAGACGGAGAATGTTCGTCTATGGCGACGATCGTTCTTTTATCTGCTCCCAAAGAACGGCGGAAAGCCTACATGAACGCCCATTTCTGCATTCATAACCCGTCGGCAACGACGTACAATCTCGATTGGTCGGAATCCCTCACCGCCGACAACATCGAGAAAGGGGCAGCCCGGCTTTCAAAACAGGCGGAGCAGTTACGAGCGGAGCAGGATAGGATTCTCGACCTCTATGTGGAGCGCACCGGGACGGACCGGGAAACCTTACAGGCGGTAATGGACAAAGATGTCATCTACGGCATGGACAAAGCCATTGAACTTGGCTTCATCTCGGAGGTTCTACCTCCTATCACGGCGAAGAGGCAAACACCCAAAACACAAAACAATATGCACAACGACAAAGAAGAAGTACAGGTAAAGCGGGGCATTCTCGACAGAATCCTTGCGAAAGCGGGCTTCAAAGCCCTTGAAGATGTAAAAATCGTGGACATGGTAGTAACGGCAGCCGACGGTTCCGAACTGACGATCGAACGGGAGAGCGGCGATCCGCAGGTAGGTGATTCGGCCAGTCCCGACGGAAGTTTCGTCATGGAGGACGGTACGACGATTGTCGTGTCCGACGGTGTTATTACGGAAATCATACCACCGGTTTCCGGAGACGAAGAAACCGAAGCATTGAGGGAGGAAAACGAACGACTGAAATCGGAAATCGCCTCATTGAAAGAGCAGTTGGGAATTTCCGACGCCAAAGCCAAGACGGAGGAAGAATCCGCCATCCTTGCCAAAGTAAAGAATGCGGGCGGCGTAGCATGGCTGGATAAGATACTGGCCATGAAGTCCACGTATACAGCCCAGACAGCCCGTCGGGAAATCCGGGAAACTCCGTCCAATGAAACCCCTACACAAAAGGCATTGCGGGATTTGAAAGAGAAAATCGAAAACAACAAAAAACAATAATAGGAGGAAAAAACAATGGCACAATTTGGAAATTTCACGGTAGATAACGGTGCGATAAGGGACTTGCGGGAACTCATATTCCTTACCCTTTTCAAAGATCCGGAATTGAATATGACCGCAACGCCTAAAACCGGCGTTCAAAACGGGAAAAAACTCGGATTCCTAAACCAATTCGGAGATGTAGGTATCAACGCCTGCGGTTGTGATCCGTCGTATAAAGATTTGGATATAGACGGAATCGAAAAGGTTTGGGATTTGGGTTGCTGGCAAATCGCAAAGAAGATTTGTTATGAAGATCTTTTGGAGACTATTGCCCAAAGTTCCCTCAAAAAAGGTACGGAGGTCGCCGATTTGACAGATACCGTATATATGAATGATTTGGTAATTCCGGGTCTTACCAATGCTGTCAAAAACATGTTCTACCGTCTGGTATGGTTCGGAGACAAAGAGGCGAAGAATGTAGCAGACAGCGACGGAGGTAATATAACGAAAGGCGTAGATGTTGAATTGTTCAAGCCCTGCGACGGTTTGTTTAAACGCCTATTCTGGATTATCGCCGACAATCCCGGACAAAAGACGACCATAGATGCCAACGCACAGACCACGACGGCATTGCAAATGTCGAAGATTCGGGAAAAAGGGGTCGCAATGAGCATTGTCGATAATCTTCTCGCCGATGCCGACGGTCGCATATTCGACCAACCGGGTTCTTGCATCATGATGACAAACAGCCTCTTTCAGGCTCTTGTCGCCGATGTGCGCAATACGTTCATGGGTACGACATTGACATACAAAGAATTAGCCGACGGAATCACCCTGTCCAGCTATGAAGGTCGTAAAATTATCGTTGTCGGTATTTGGGACAGAATGATTCACCGATTCGAGAACAACGGAACGAAACTGAACAATCCGCACCGGGCCGTTTTCTGCTCACCCTCGAACCTTTTCTACGGCACGGACGACACCGACATGATCGCGGATTTCGACATCACATTCGACCGGGTGAGCCGGAATAACTACATTTTCGCGCAATCGAATATAGGTACGCTTGTCGGCGAGGACGACCTCGTACAAGTGGCTATATAATCAACCAATAACCAAAGGAGAAAATTATGGAAACATGTGATTTCAGCATTTTAAAAGACATTCAGTACAACTGCGCCAAGCCCGTATCGAAGGGCTTGCGCAACATCGGTTACATCTACAACTACGACGACATCGACTGGGATAAAGTAACCTACGACGAAACGACGCCGAACATCATCACGGCCCTTCCGATGAAAGAGGGCAAGAAAGGTTATAAGATCGCCATACCGGGCAAGACCCCTTTCACCGGCACGACCACCTCGATGACCGAAGGGACATACCGTAACAACTTCACCAAGTCGGTTGCCGTTGTGATCCTCGATGCCGGACCCGATGTCTCCCACAGCATCATCGACCCCATGGCGAACGGTAAATTCTTAGTCGTTCTGGAAAACCAATATCAAGGCACGGACAAGAAGAACACGTTCCAAGTCTTCGGCGTCGAGCAGGGCTTGTCGGCCTCGGCGATCGAATCGGACAAATATGCGGACGACGCGCAGGGGGGCACGTCTGTAACCTTGCAGGAGACCGACGCACCCACCTTCGCCTATTACCTTTTCGAGACGGACATCGCCGCCACGCGCGAGATGTTGGAATCGACGCTGACCGTATCGCCCGGGGAGTAAGCCATGATGAGCTACGAAGAAGCGGTACAAGTCTTGGAGGAAATGGGAAGCCGGTACCATACCGGTTTCTCCTCCCGGGACAAGGCGGTCATCGAAAGGCTGTATGAAACGGTCCTGTCGATGAAGTTCCGTAAAACCTCGTGCGCCGATTGCTATCGGGACGCATATCTGGAAGTGTTTAATTATCTCAAAAAAACAGGCAAAATGGAAGAAAGAAAATACAAGCTCCGCCGCGGCGTGCTGTTACGACCGGAGTTCGGCTCTTCGGAGTTTTATTCGGCCAAGAGCATCACCGATGAAAAGGCGGAAGAACTGTTGCGAAAGAACCCGACCCTTATCGAATCCTTTGAATCGTACCCCTCTGACTGGAAGGAGCGCATCGACAAGAAAGTACGGGACGAGGACCGCATCGAGTTGAACGAGACGGGCAAACGGCTGTACATCGGCGATACCCTTCCGTTGTCCACGACCTCTTACCACGCCGTAGTGGAGCAATGGACGAGCAGCAACGCGAAAGTGGCGACGGTCGACGACAAAGGAGTCGTAACGGCGTTGTCGGAGGGCCGGAGCACGATCACGGCCACGACGACGGAGGGCAAGACGGGGCAGTGCGCCGTAACGGTCGTTTCCCGGAATAAAAAGTAGGAGGCGCAGGCGATGAACATCTCGAACGTGGTGAGACCGTGCAAGCGCATCGAACGCTTCTATTCGAGCACGCTGGGCATTCAGACCTACGACAAGGACAACCTTTACCCTCAAAGAATGCTTGCGCTGTTGAAAAACAGCCCTACGGGCGGGACGTGTTGCAGCCGTTATGAGAACTTCATCTTCGGCGACGGATTCCGGAACAGAAATCTGTCGGAACTTGTCGTGAACCGCTACGGGGACACGGCAAACGACATCTTGCAGCTTTCCGTCCGGGACTTGTCCCAGTTCGGCGGTGTTTCCCTGCACCTGAACTACGACCTTTCGGGCCGTGTTGTGGAGGTGCAGCATGTGCCGTTCGAGAGTTGCCGGCTGTACGAGGAGGACGACGCGGGGTATGTCCCCTACATCTGCACTCACCCCGACTGGTCGGGCACAAAGACCCGACGGGGCAAGAAGCTGAAAGTAAGCCGGGAGACGGTCGATTACCTCTACCCGTTCAATCCGCAGAAAGAAGTGCTGTTGTCCCAAATGGAGAAGGACGGCGGCGTGGAGAGTTACCGGGGTCAGATCCTTTGGTATTCGACGGCAGGCAGGAACACCTACCCCGAACCCGTCTATGACAAGGTGGTAACGAACCTCTCCACCGACGAGGGTCTCGACAACGTGAAATACCGGAATGTTCGTAACAACTTCCTTCCGGCGGGAATGCTTATCCGGAAGAAAGGGCTTTCTGGCGCGATCGACAAGGACGGCCGTCCGGTGGGCGGCACGACGCAGGACGAGATAAGGAGCCGGGAGTTCGACGAAAACCTGTTGACTTTTCAAGGGGACACGAACGCGCTTGCCATTATGGACGTAACGGTCAACGCGGACGAAGATCCCCCGCAGTGGGTGAGCATAAAAAGCCAGAACTTCGACAAGGATTTCACGGTAACCGAATCGAGCGTAACCGAACGCATCTATTCGGCATTCGGGCAGGAGCCGTGGTACGCCATACGAGTGGGGAAACTCGGATTCAGCGGCCAGTTGGTGGCCGAGGCTTACGAATATTACAACTCTTACGTCTCGAAAGAACGTCAGGCGTTGGAACGCATCTTCTCGAAGGTTTTCGGCCTTTGGAAAGAGGGCTTGCCGGGAGACTTCACGATAAGTCCCAAAAGCTACGTCCATAACGCCGAACAAACAGGAACACCAAACGCAACGGAACGATGAAAACGATTTTGACCCCTCAGGCATTCAAGAAGATGCCCGGCATACGCAAGCCGGGCACTCACGTATCGGAAGATAATTTACAGGCTTACATCTCCGAAGTGGAAATGCTGTATATAAAGCCCCTTGTAGGAGATGAGTTTTATATCAGCCTCGCAACGGACACGGAAGGGAAGTACGCCGGGTTGTTGGAGGGTTGCGAATACACCGACCGCCGAGGCAACCGCCGTTTCTGCCCGGGCTTGAAGACGGCCATTGCCTATTACGCCTATTCGCAGTATGTCATGGCGGGCGATGCCGAGAGTACCCGTTACGGCTTCCGGGTGAAAGAGGAGGAATATTCCTCGCGTCTTTCGTCGAAGGAGCGTTCGGAACTGTATAACAACACCCTCCAAGCGGCTTCCGGTTATCTGTCGGAATGCCGGACGTACATGTGTGAGGCACTTGATTTGCACTTTGAGGGCAGCCCGAAAATAACGGGAAGTTTCACGATAAGAAAAATAGGATAAGGCATGAAACAAAGCGACATAGACAAACTTTTGCCGATCTGTACGGAGATAAAGACCGCCACGCGAGAAGGGGAAAACACGGCCGGGAAAGTGGGCGGCGTTCTTGAAAAGCTGGCCGGTGCGGTAACGCCGGACGAAACGCTGTCGGGTTTTGCGAAAAAAGACCTCTCGAACGTTTCGGAGACTGTTTTACGGGACAAGACGGGTGTATATGCGGCGGAAAGGATCATGTACCATATTTATGCGGACCATTCGGTCAGCATTTCCGAGAAGAAAGAGGACTTGCCGGGCGTTTTGTCGGCGGCAGCCGAAGATCATGAACTGACGTTGTATTTCGCCACGTTGAATGACAACATCGGGTCGTCTTTTTCTCCGGCGTATGTAAAGATCCTTTACGGCCGCAAGATCAATTACACGGCGATGTTCGTGGGGTCGGACAATTACGTCCACAAGGTCGTCATCGACGAGGACGGGAATCTGACGAAACAGTACGCTTATTCTTTCGATGACTTCGCCACGAAAGAGGACATCGAAAAAATAAAGCTGGGCGATCTGACCTCGCAGGGCTATCTGCCTACCCGTATCGTTGACTTAGGAGAATATTCGTCGTCGGAGGGCTTCGATTTTACCGACCCTCTTTTGTCGGAACTGGCCGCAGCGATCAATGCGGCTTCGGAGGGGAAAGCCACGCTGTTGTTGAAGGGGTCTACACCGTATGGTGATCCTCTGTTTTTCACGGGTACCTCTGTAAAGATAAAGGACGGGATAGACTACGAACTGACCTTTTTGTTCGATAACGGCCGTTCTTACTCTATCGCCTTTGAGGCGGGTTACCCGGATAGTGTACAGCAAGGATTTACAGAAGGCGGCGGTAGCGGCACAATCACATCGGAGGCCTACACGGACAATAAGGATTACAAGGAGATTTAAAACGAACCAATAAAATAATGATATTATGGCAAGGATAAAGAAACTGAAAGAGAACGGGGCAACGATTTATCCGGCAACGA
>ERZ827452.865-NODE-865-length-35917-cov-6.224165_pt1 | contig 35917 bp, 37 predicted proteins | sample MGYA00519866_ERZ827452 | MGnify/ENA primary metagenome ERZ827452 (study PRJEB31778, sample SAMEA3449307) | human gut metagenome | biome: human gut; feature: human-associated habitat; material: faeces | place: United Kingdom | collected 2010/2012 ... | reverse complement strand
CATATTGAGAATGCCTGTGAACGCGATGATGAACACCAGCGGCTTCAGGCCACGCACCAGCGCCCGCAGGCCCACATGGGACACCTTCACGCACGCAGCCAGCGTCACCGCCATGACAGCGTAGCCCATCCAGCCCTTGGCGCTGAACAGCGCGATGATGTACAGCGTCACCAACAAGATTTTCGTCCGGGGGTCCAGCTTATGGGCGATGGAATTTCCCGGGAAATACTGGCCTAAGGTAATGTCCTTCAGCATCCCGCTCCCCCCTTCCGCAGGGCAAGGAGCTGACGCTCCAGCGCCTCCACCGTATAAACAGCCGGGTCGATGTCCACGCCCCGACGCTTCAATTCCATAGCGATCCGGGTGATCTGCGGCACGTCCAGACCGGCGGAGAGCAGTTCCTCGCCCCGGGCGAACACCTCCGCGGGCGTTCCCTGCATCAGCACATGGGCGTTTTTCAGCACCAGAATGCGATCCACGTTCCGGGCGATCTCGTCCATGCTGTGGCTCACCAAAATAATGGTTTTTCCCTTGTTGCGGTGATAGTCCCGGATGTTGGCCATGAGGTTTTCCCGGCCTGCCGGGTCAAGGCCCGCCGTGGGCTCGTCCAGCACCAGCACCTCCGGCTCCATAGCCAGTACGCCCGCCAGCGCCACCCGGCGCTTTTGTCCGCCGGACAGCTCAAAGGGGGATTTTTCCAGCTGATCGTCCCGGATACCCACTAACTTGGCGGCCTCCCGGACGGCGTAATCCAGCTCGTCCCCGGTTTTTCCCTGATTAGCGGGGCCGAAGGCGATGTCCTTGTACACTGTTTCCTCAAACAGCTGATATTCCGGGTACTGGAACACCAGACCCACCTTGAAGCGAACCTCCCGGATCTTTTTCGGCTCCGCCCAGATATTCTTCCCCCGCAGCAGGATCTCTCCTGCCGTTGGCTGGAGCAGACCGTTCAGATGCTGGATCAGGGTGGATTTGCCGGAGCCGGTATGACCGATGATCCCTAAGAATTCTCCCTCGTTCACATCAAAGCTCATGTGCTCCACGGCGCTGCGCTGGAACGGCGTTCCGGTGCCATAGGTATGTGTCAGGTCTTTTACCTGTAGAATCGGTTCCAATCCTTCTGTCCTCCGTCAATTCTTCGCCAGAGCCGCGGTAATGGCAGCCGCGCATTCGTCCACCGTTAAAGCGTCCAGGGGTACGTCCAGCCCGTCCTTCCGCAGACGGTCCAGCAAGTCCACCGTGTCTGGCACCGTCAGGCCCATGGTCCGCAGCGGCTCCACTTGGGTAAAGACCTTCTTGGGGGTGCCGTCCAGCGCGATCCGGCCGTCATCCATGACGATGACCCGGTCCGCCTCCTCCGCCTCGTTCATATGGTGGGTGATGAGCACCACGGTGATGCCCTTCTCCCGGTTCAGCTTATGAACGGCGGAAAGCACCTCCTGCCGCCCGATGGGGTCCAGCATGGCGGTGGCCTCGTCCAGTACGATGCACTCCGGCTCCATGGCGATGACGCCGGCGATGGCGACCCGCTGCTTCTGGCCGCCGGAGAGCAGATGGGGCGCATGGGTCATAAAGGCGGTCATATCCACGGCGGTCAGGGCGTCATCCACCCGGCGGCGGATCGCCTCTGAGGCCACGCCTAAATTCTCCGGGGCAAAGGCCACATCCTCCTCCACCACGTTGGCGACGATCTGGTTGTCCGGATTCTGGAACACCATGCCCACCCGGCGGCGGATCTCCAGCAGACACGCCTCGTCCTGCGTATCCATGCCCTCCACATACACCTTGCCGCCGCAGGGCAGCAAAATGGCGTTCAGGCTTTTGGCAAAGGTGGATTTGCCGGAGCCGTTATGCCCCAGCACCACCACAAAGCTGCCCTTTTCAATGGCCGTGTCCACGCCCCGCAGGGCCAGGACCGGCTTCTCCCCTTCCTCCGCCGGATAGGCGAATTCCAGAGCCTTGGTCTCGATCATATCCATGTATCGGATACCTCATTTAACTTGATATTCAATCCAACGGGGCCCGGTAAAAGCCGCCGTAGAAGTTTTCCGTGCGGAGCACGTTGATGATCGCATGGGGGTCCACCTGCAAGATCAGGTGCACGATGTCGCTCTCCTCGTAGCTGGAGATCACGGTATGCAGGACGCTCATATCCTTGTGGCTGTATCCGCCCACCGCCTTCACGCAGGACATCCCGTGCCGGCACCCGCTCACATAGGCCGCCATGATCTCCTCTGCCTTTTGGGTGGTGATCTGAAGCGTCAGCCGTTCGTAGCGGTGATGGAAGGTCTCCACCGTCTTTGTGGAGATAAACTGAAACAGGATGGAGTAGCCTGCGTACAGCCAGCCGAACAGATAGCCAAAGATGCACAAAATACAGGCGTTAAACACGAAAACATAGGACCAGATGGATTTTCCGGTCTTATTGGAGACATACAGCGCGATAAAGTCCGTGCCGCCGGTGGAGGCGTTTCCCTTCAGGGCCAGCACGATGCTGATGCCCATAAGGAAGCCGCCGAACACCGCGCTGAGCAGAATATCGTCAAAAATCGGCGGCAGAGAGAAGTATTTCAGGAATAAGCTGGTCATGCCTACTTGCAGAAGGGAAAAAAGCGTGAATCTCGGGCTGATGCTGCGGTAGCAGAGGACCGCCACCGGCAGATTCAGCGCCACCAGTGCGAGAGAGGTGGAGATGGACCCGCCGTAAAGCGATGCCGCCCGGTCGATCAAAATAGCAACGCCTGTAAAGCCGCCGGAAAGCAGTCCGGCGGAATGGACAAAGCTTTCGATCACAAACGTCTGCAGCAGCGAAGAACACAGGACCGCAAAAAATGTGATCACATACCGCAGATGCTTATTCTTCGTTTTTAACATAGCCGCTCCTTGTTTATCTGTTTATTACTCAGAAAACCATCGTCCGGTGGCGCCGCAGGGCAGCGCCATGCCGGTAGCCGTTACCGGCAGGCCCAGCTCGTCCCAGCTGACGGTGCCGCCGTACTTCTCCGCCACCAGCAGGTGCAGCAGATACCCCAGCACACTGGGGGCCAGACCTGTGGTGTAGGAGTTGATGAGCACGAACAACGGCTTGTCCGACAGAACCCCGGCGCAGAGCTTCACAAAGGGGTACAGGCTCTCCTCCAGCTTCCAGACCTCACCGCCGGGACCCCGGCCGTAGCTGGGCGGGTCCATGATGATCGCGTCATAGGTCTTGCCCCGGCGGATCTCCCGCTCCACGAACTTGGCGCAGTCATCCACGATCCAACGGATGGGCGCGTCGGAGAGACCGGAGAGCCGGGCGTTGTCCTTGGCCCAGGCCACCATGCCCTTGGCCGCATCCACATGGCAGACGGCAGCGCCGGCCTTGGCACAGGCCACCGTAGCGCCGCCGGTATAGGCGAACAGGTTCAGCACCCGAATGGGACGGTCAGCCTTGCGGATCTTGTCCATGACAAAATCCCAGTTCACCGCCTGCTCCGGGAACAGGCCCGTATGCTTGAAGTTCATGGGCTTGACCTGGAAGGTCAGATCCTTATAATGCACCTGCCAGCTTTCCGGCAGCGCCTTTTTCTCCCAGTGTCCGCCGCCGGTCTGACTGCGGAGATACCGGGCGTTGGCCCGTTTCCACTCCGGCAGACGCCGGGGCGTTTCCCAGATGGCCTGTGGGTCAGGACGCACCAGATACTGCTTGACCCAGCGCTCCAGCTTTTCACCGCCGCCGCAGTCCAGCAGCTCATAATCCTGCCATTGATCCGCGATCCACATAGATGGTTCCTCCTCCATGTCCCGCGGAGCACCGAGGGACATACTTTCTCATTATAAAATCATTTCATTATACCTTTTTTATCTTGCCCGGTCAACCAAATTCCATCAATTTTGTCCGTCCGCAAAAGTCAAGCATTAAATGCGCACAATTTTTCACTTCTTATTTTGTCTAATTTTAACAAGCCATTATGGCCGCCGTCATGTCCCATGGTCGGCAGCCTGCGTGTTTTCCTGTTCTGTTCCCCGTGTTCCGCTCCACTCACATCCTCTCCCTTTGATTGTCCTCTGTGCTGGTTTCTTCCTGTTACGCGATCAGCCCGATCTCCCGCAGGCACTCCCGGAACATGACCTCGCTGCTCTTGTACCCGAAGATTTTCCGTGGATAGTTGTTAATCCATTCCTCCGTGGCCGCGATCTCCGCCGCGCTGACCTTAGAGAAATCTGTGCCTTTCGGATGCCGCCGCCTGATCATGCTGTTGGCGTTCTCGTTGCTCCCCCGTTCCCACGAAGAATACGGATGGCAGAAATATACCTTGGTGCGCGGGATGGTCTTGTTGACAGCGCTCCGCTCCAGCTCCTCCGCCGCCGAAAATTCTGAGCCGTTGTCAAAGGTGATGCTTTTGAAGATTACCCTGAACCGCTTGGCTCCGCATTTCCGCTCCAGCGCATCCAGCGCCTTGACCACGGTTTCCGCCTTTCTGTTCGGTATTCCTATGATGATGTCTTTCCGCGTCTTGCGCTCATTCAGGGTCAGCAGGGCGCTGGTGGTCTTGCATTTGCCCTTTCCGCTGTACACGGTGTCGCCCTCCCAATGCCCGAACTCCTCGCGGCTCTCCACCTCCGGCGGGCGCTGTTCAATGCTGTCGCCTGCGGAGGCTCTGGCCTGATCGTCCTTGGTCTTGACCTTTTTATAGCCCTGCTTGTGCTTCCCGTGGCGCGGCAAGTCCACCTGCGTGATTTGTAGAAAGAGGCCCTTTTTGATGTAGCTGTAGATCGTCGTCACGGAAACAGATGTCTCGAATGTCCGCCCCTCCAGCATTGCATATCCGAGGACAGCGGCAGGACTGCACTCTTTTTCAACGATTGTCGCCTCGATGTAGTTTGCAAGCTCGTGATCTTTGCCGATCTTCAAGTCCGGCCCTTTCTCCCGCAAGTGTTCCTGATACCGTGCTTCCGCGATGTCCGGGCTGTATGCCGTCACCATTTCCCATGTCCCGCCGTCCAGCCGTTCATACTCCCCGCGCTTCAATTCCCGATATACGGTTGAAATGTGGACGCGCAGCTTCTCCGCGATCTCGCGCGGTTTCATGCCCATGCGCTGCCACTTTTCAATCCGCAGCCTGTCGTTCCTGCTCAGATGCTTAAAGGTTCTCTTTCCGGTCTGCATCGTAAGGCCCCCTTTCCCGATCATCCGTACAGAGCGGTGTCGGCGTTCCTGTTCCGCTCTGTCGCTTTTTGTCTTATTATGATACCCACAAAACCAGCATTGTGCAACAGCATTTTTTCGGCGTATGCGCACAAAAAATCCCCCGGCTGCTATATCTATGAGTATAGCAGCCGGGGGTAATTTCAGTTATTCAGTTCCTTTTCCCCATCCGTCTTTCCGGGGTTGTCCTCCACAAAGATGCCGCCCAGCGTACCGATAGTGCTGTCAACCGCGATGTCCAGTTCCTTAACCGCCGCCTCGATCATGGCCTTTACCTCCGCCGTGACCTTAATTCCCTTTGCTTCAAGCATCTGCACCACATAATCGTACTTCGGGATGGGCAGCGCACCGGCCTCGCGCTGCTTCTCCGCCGCCTTGACCAGAACGGTGACAATGCCGTACAGGCGCTTGTCTTTCAGCCAAGGGATGCCGGTCTTGATCAGCCACGGAACGGCCACGCCGGTGAAGAACAGGCCGAGGATGGCAAAAATGGCCTCAATGACAATGTTGATGATGTCGGGAATGATCTGTGTCATGGTGTGTACCTCCTTACACTTTCGTCAGATATTTCTTGTCCACGTTTCCTGTGATCGCGCCGCTTTTCAGCGTGGAAACTGAAATGCGGTCGCCGCTGATTGCCCGGACATACAGCTTTGCGCTGTACACCCACGAGGAGAATTTGCGCGTGGTGCCGTAGACTGTGGCGGCCTTGTCCATCGTCACCTGATCGCCCACGGCCAGCGCCGCCGCTTCGGTCTTGATGTCCGCCGCGTCCACCCAGCCGTACACGGTGCTTCCGCCGCCGCTCACGGCGACAAGGTGATACGGATGCCTGCTCACAAGCGGCTGATATACCTGCGTCACCTTGGCCTTGCCCGGCTTGCACGGTTTGCCCACGGTGCTGTTTGCGCTGGTGTAGTGCCTCTCGCCGGTGAATGTCACGATGTCGCCCACCTTGCACCCGCCGCCCTTGGCCGGTGCAGCGTCCGCCGCAGTCCCGCCGCCGGTCGCCTCCTTTCCGCCGTACTTCGGTACGCCGTAGCCGCGAATGTACCGTCCGTTCACAGAAATGGTGCGGCGCTTCACGCTGTCGGAGTAGTTGCCCTCAATGACGGTGATGCTTGTCCCGCTGACCTTTTCCACAATGCCCACATGATCGGCGCTGCCGGTACAGTCTCCCACGCCGCTGTCCTGCCAATCGTAGAAAATATAGTCGCCGGGCTTCGGCACATAAGCGTCGTTCTCCTGCCAGCTCCCCAGCTTCTTGAACAGCTCGATGTGCTTTCCGCAGCCGCACTCCGTCGGGATGATGTCGGTCATTCTCGCCGCGATGGCGACGGCGCTTGCGAACGTGCTGCACCATGCGTCCGTGTACTTCACGGCGTAGCCACGGGCCAGCGGCTTGTGACTGTTGTACAGGTCGATGATCTTCCTGTGGCTTCCGTCGCTCTCTTTGCATCCGATGTAGCTCTGGGCGATGCTCACGATCTTCTGCCGCTGTTCTTGTTCCGTCATGGGCTTTCCTCCGCTTCCTGCGGCGCTCCCTGCCGCATACTTGTCGTAATACTTCTGGCCGAACGCAGCTCGCCGGGCCTGCGCCGCCTCGCTCTGATCTGCCGGGCGCTCAAATTTCAGCAGCACCGCGTCCGATGCTGCCCGGACGCTTCCAGCCGTTTTCAGCACGGCCAGCACCGCCTTATAGCCCTCCCGCAGCTCTTTCATCAGGAAATCAAGCTGCATTTCCAGATCGCCTATGCTCTTTCGGCAGCATTGGGCATAGTCCAGCAGCTCTGCCTTGCGGGAGCAGTATGTCCATTGAGCAAGGCCATAGCCCGCCTTATCCGTTGCGAAGAACTGATACTTGCCGCTGTCCACCGCCGCCGTATAGCTTGCGTCGGTCAAGCCAAGCCTTTTTTCATATAGGTTCTCCACGTTGTTCGGGATAAGGCCGCTCTCCGCATACAGGTTTCCCATCAGACCGGCGGTGCCAAAGTCGTTCAGCCCCGCTCCTTTCAGATAATTCCAGATTTTCTCCTCGTTGTTCTTTCCTGCCAGCATGATCTATCCCTCCTCACGGTTCCTCTGTCTGCTGTGCAATCCGTTCCGCCTCCTCCTTTTCCCGTCTCATGTCCGCAAGCTGCCACCGCCTGTCCTGCTTCTTCTCCTTGGTGGTTTTTATCCAGCCGAGGATGCCGCACTCGCCGCCCAGCGTGGCGAACACGCAGGTGATCAGCGTATCCGGTACAGAGCCGTACACGGTAAACAGCGCGATCATGGCTATCGTGAATACTGTCAGACACAAAAAGACGATCAGCAGAATAAAGTCCATGGTTCCCATGCGCTTCTTCCGGCCTTTCGTCTTTGCCTGCGTTCGCTTTCCCGCCATGTCAGTCCTCCTTGATGTGCGGGTGCGCGTTCTTGTTCAGGTGCTTATTCAGTTTGTCCAGCGCATCCTTGCACGGCCCGTTGCACCCCTGCTCCACAAGCCCCTGCAACGCGCCGCGCAGGCCATAGCAGATAAGCGTCTGCTCCTCCTGAATGGCGTTGATGAACTCGCTCTGCTTTTTGTTGCTCTCAATGACCTTGTACACGGAAACAATGGCGGCGACCAGCGCTCCGATTGCTCCCAAAAGGCTGGCCGCCTTAATGATGGTGTCCGCGTCGATGTACATTTTCCTGTCCTCCTGCTTTCACTCCGGCCATTCGTCCCCGCCGATGGCCCTGCGGTATGCCTCGTCGGCCTCCGCGATCTCGTCTCGCCCGGTCACGGTGTCGCCCAGCTCCGCAAGGCGTGTCGCCAGCACCCGGACGGTACGCGCCTGCATTTCCACAAGCGCCTCCAGCTCTGCGATGATCTGCAAATGGTTGCTCACGCCGTCGCCTCCGTCCAGCCGTATACCCCCGGTTCCCACACATTGGCATCCGCCGTTGATGTCCAATGCTTTCCATTGTGGCTCACCTTGTCGCCCTTTGCGTAAGCGTCATGCGCCCCCACCGGCTGGCTCCATTCCGGCCATTCTTCCGCCGGGTCAGATGCCGCCGACCAAAGCGACACCGCCTTGTCCGGTTCCCATCCAGCCTGTGAGGTGTGCGCCTGTACGCATTTGTACAGCTTGTCCCCCCAGTTGCGTAGCTGTCCCACCGTGTAAGCAACGCCGGTCTGCCACGTTTCAAACAGGCTCTTATGCTCCCCCGCAGTCACAGCGTCGATGCTTCCGCTCTCCGCCAGCGTCACAAAGGCGATCTCCGTTGCTTTTCTCGTTTCTTCCATCACCTTTATCCTTTCCACATACCGGTAATGCTCGCTGATGGTATAGAAGTCGTACCGCGTCCCGTCCTCGTCCGTGTCGCTGTGATAGTGCCGGTCGATGCGGCAGCGGTCTGTGATGCTGCTGTCGTCGTACTCCCGCACCGTGGTCAGGTATTCACCCTCCCGCAGCGCGGGGCCGCCCACGATTTTCAGGTTTTCCCGTTCTACGCCGCCGATAACGCTTGTTCCGTAGACGTATTCCATCTTGCCCGCTCCTTTCTTGCGTGTTCTCTGACCACGCATTTCAATTTCCGCTGCAAACCCGCCTCCACATAGCTCTGGAAAAAGTGAACGTGATTGCAGTGCTTCATCTGGCCCAGTCTGGATAAAAGCCCCTGCGCCAATGCGGGCTTGATCGCGTGGTGCCGCCGCATGGCACGGCGGCAGGCGGAAAGAGAATGTTTCAGGCGCACCATGTTTCGTTTCCGCAGCAGGGTATACCCTCGCCCGAAGCGATACCCCAGCGCCGCCACCGTCCGCTTTGCTGTCGGATAGAGCTGCCACTTGCCGTTCAGCCGCAGGCCGTGTGCCGCCAGCCATTTCTCGATCAGCTCCCGCAGCCGCCGCAGCTTCCGCTTGTTCCGCCCGAGCAGGGTAAAGTTGTCCATGTACCGCAGGTAGTGGTCGCACAGACCGCTTTCCCGTATCAGCCGGTCAAGCGGTTGCAGCACCGTGTTGGCAAACCATTGGGAAAAGTAAGCGCCGATCAGAATGCCGTGCTTCATCAACCGTTCGCATACCTCCAGCATTCGCCGGTCTTTCACCAGCCGCCGGAGCCGCTTCATCACCGTCTCCGCCGTCAAACTGTCGTAGAAATGGTGGATGTCCAGCTCCTCGGCGTACTTCGTCCCTTTTGGGTCTGTCCGCATCCACTTCTTGATGGCTCGAACGCCGTAATGGATGCCCCGGTTTCGGATGCTCCCGCAGCAGAAATTGTCCATGCCCCGCATCATGATCGGCTCCAACACCTGAATGACCGCGTGATGCACATACTGGTCAGGCCACAGTCTCGGCTCCGATATGTCCCGCCACTTTCCGGCGCTCTTGTCCCAGCGTCGCGCAAGCCTCGGCTCGTTCGCCTCGTAACCGCCTGTAATGATCTCCCGCAGCTCTTTTACATAGCGGTCAATGTCCGCCTCCACCCGTGCCACTGTCCGGTTTGGCCTGTGGTGCGGATGGAAGCGGTGTGTCACGTTCACGGCGAAGATCGCCAGCCGCAGGTTTTCTTCCGATACCAGCTTTGGAAATAGGTTGTTTGCTCGTTTCATCAGGAATGTTTTCCTCCTTTTAGCCTCACGGCCTTTCCATCGCCCCCGCAGGTTGCGGGAGTGTACTAAACCGTGTCCTGATGGCTTATCTGCACCAAGGGGTGCCGAGGATGTCCGCGCCCCGGCGCGGGTCTTTGCGTTGCCGGGTGTGGAGGTGGGTAGCCAGTCCATAAAAGGACGCGGCAGCCGATGTTCGCGTTCGAGTTGGACGCGCTGGTGTAGTTCACGTAGAACAGCCCGTGGTTCCCGTTCTGGTTATAGTTACCGCCGAAGTACAGACACGGGTTGGAAGCATTGAAGTTCCAGTTATCCGCCGAACCGAGAAGCAAGGCACCGACTGCGTGCGCGGTCATCCCCTGTATTTTCAAGCCGCCTGTGCGGCTGAAAACCCGTTAGCTTTTTGCGCGGCCTGCGGGCCGCAGGATACGCAGAGGGGGATGCGTCCCCCTCTGCACTCCCCCGTCAGGGGAGTTTTTGGAGGCGGCAGCCGATGTACGCGTTCGAGTTGGACGCGCTGGCGTAGCTCACGCAGAACAGCCCGCGGTTCCCGCTCTGGAAATAGTCACCGCCGAAGCACAGACACGGGCCGGAAGCATTGAAGCTCCAGCTATCCGCCGAATACGTCGTCTCACTCCCGCCCGATGCCGTGGGATAGATAACCCATTCCAGCCCGGCCACCGTTGCCACGGTAAAGGCGCTGGGCCATCCGCTCGACGGAACGCCCACGGCGGTGCCGCCGCTGTTGTCGCTGAAACTGCTGGGCGTGTTGATGATGTTCAGGCCGTTGCTGTTGTAGTAGCAGCCGTCGCCCCAGTCATACACGTTGTCCCACAGGCCCTCGATGTAGCGATACTGCGTACCGAGGCCATAGCTGTCCCGGCTCGCAAGCGTCGTTCCGGTGTGATAGGGCATACTATCCGTATAGCCCATATTCTCCGTTGCGCTGTTGTTGCCGCAGCCCTTGCCGATGGTTTTCTGGCTGTTCCAGTCCGCGAACTCCACAAGGTACAGCATCCAGATCGTCATGCGCATCCGAATGTCGCTCTGCCAGATGTTGCTCCCCAAATTGTGGATGCTCGTGCGGGCCGTACTGCGTGTGATATTCGCTTCCGGTTTTACGCCGGACTGGCTCTTGTAGTTGTTGGTGTTGCAGTGATAGCGGCCAATGTACACAATGTCCCGCTCTCCCTTGCCGTCCCCTCGGTCGGCGTGGGCTGGGGAGACGTGAAAGCCGTCCGTTTCCTTATCCGCGATCTGGAGTTTCAGGCTGTTCCCGCTCTTTGTCCACTTGTACCAGAACTTCGGGATAGCCACCAGCTCACCGGCCACCGCATCCGTCACGCGCACCATCCCGCTCCACGGGTACAGGTTGTCAAATGGGCTTCCGTAACTGGTTGCCCCCGCCCGGTACGGGGTCGGGTTCACGAAGCTGGCGGCCTCGTCCGTCCGGCTCCACACCGTCGTGCTGGTTCCATCCCACACCACGCCGTAGATGTGCCGATAGGCCAGCTTCACATTTACCGTCTGTCCGTCCGCCGTGATGGTTGCGGTATCCTCCGCCGTCTCTCCGCTCTTGGTGGCGGTGATGGTGTAGGTGCCGCTTTCCGTCACGGTGAAGTCCACCGTCCCCGTTGCAGATGCCGTTTTGCTCTGCGTCTTGCTTCCCTTGGTGCAGGTGACGGTGGAGCCGCTGTCAATGCTCACGTGGATGGTCGCTGTGAAGTAGGATAGCGTCGCCGTGTACTGCTGCACCACGGAGACTGTCACCGTATCCGTGGCAGTCTGCCCGTTCTTGGTGGCCTTGATGGTGTATGTTCCGTAGTCCTCCACATCAAACGTCCATTTTCCGCCGCTCTCCGTCGCGGTGTATACCTTGGTTCCCAGCGTGGCCGTCACCGTGGAGCCGGTTGGTGCGGTCACAACGATCTGCGCCGTCATGCCTACCTGCGGCAGACTGTCCGCGCTGAGCTTGCCGTCTGCCCCCAGCGTCGGGATGCCGTTCGGCACGTTGATGGGGAGCTGATCGGTGTCCATCTTCCCGTCCGCGCCGAGACCTGCCACGCCGCCCGGCGTATTGATGGGGAGCTGGCCGGTGCCAACCTTGCTGTCCTCTCCCAGTCCGGCCACGCCGCCCGGTGTGTTGACAGGGAGCTGGCTGACCGGCACCTTTCCGTCTGTCCCCAGCCCCGCCTTTTTGGCAAGAGCCGCCGCCACCGCACCGCTGGTCAGCAGCTTGTCGCTGTTCTCCGTCGGCACCGTGTCGAACGTCTGCGCCGTAACGCCGCCCTTGCCGTCGCTTTTCAGGATACCGCTGGCGGTGATCTTGTCCTGCTTGTCCGTAATGGCCTGACGGATATCCTCGTGCGCGTTTGCATCCTCGTTGTGTGCCTTGATGGCAGCCGCCATGCTTTCTGCTGTCACCAGCGCCGAAGCGTCGATGGTCACCTGCAGCGTCCCGCCGCTGCCCGTAAACTCCAGCAGCCCGTAGAATGTGTACACATAGTCCGGCACGTCCGTCTTGCTGGGGATTTCCACGCCCGCGTCCGTATCCGTCTGAAATAGGGCGATCAGCCTTGCCGCGCCGCTGTCCAGCTTTGCCCAGATACCGAGCTGGTTCAGGGGGTAACCTGTTGCCAGCGGGGTAACTTGCAGTTGCAGCTTTTGTCCCTGCGCCGTCGTCTTGTTGGATAGGATGCTGACTGTCTGCTTTTCACTCACAAGCGCCGTCTGCGCCAGCATCGCCGCCTCGCTCACGCGGCCTGTTCCCGCCGCCGCGCGGGTGATGGTCAGCGTCTTTCCCGCTGTCCATTGTGCCAGCAGCTCACTGCCGCTGTTGGTGATAACGCCTTTCCATGCCACTTTTCGTTTCCTCCTGACTTAGAATTTCGATGCGCTGCCGAAGTCAACCACCGCCGCGCCAGCCATAGCCGCGATGCCGTAGGCCGTTGCGGTGCCGCCCGCATCGTAATATTCCACTTCCTCCAGATGTGCGCTGAACCGCTTGGCAGCGGCGAGCCGACGTTCGATCTCCGCGATGGTCATGGCGGCGAACTTCTGCCGCTCCTCCACGGTGGTGATGTTTACCCGCAGTCTGAACTTTCCGTGGGTGCCGCCGTACTCGAACCATTCCTCCAGCTTTGTTCCCGGATAGATCGCGTCGGCCTGCGTTCTTGCAGCTCCCGCAGTTCCCATTGTTCGTCGGATGTTCAGCGCCGTCTTAACGATGCGCCGCTTCTGCTCGATGTCATACCCTGTGTCGTACCAGTCGATCTTCCAGTTTACGGCCAGCGCATCCAGCACCTCCTCGGCCACGGTGTCGATGGCGGTATAGATTTGGCTTGCGTCGATGTAATCCATCGTTTTCCGGTGCAGCTCCAGCATCGCCAGCGACAGCGCCCTGACCCACGGCTGCTCCGCAAGGACACGGGGCAGCCCGTCCGCGATCTGCGCGTCTTTCAGCCCCTTAATCATCCTCCAGTCCTCCATAGGTCACAGTCGCGCCGGTGCATTTCGGCAGCTCCGTCGCCTCGATCACGGTATCCGCCGGAGCCATCAGCGTCACTCGCTTAGCTCCCGCCTCCCGCAGCCGGGCAATTAGCTCCGTGGGGTTGATGTCTCGCCCCAACTTTCTTTGCCATGTCTGGAAGTCCGCCACCGCCGCCGCGATGCGGCTTTGTATCTCGCTCACGCTTCGCTGGTCGCTTTCCGCAATCCAGTATTTCACGGTGATGGCGTATTCCACCTCGTTTGGGGCCAGCGCCGTCACCTTGTCGCACAGCGGGCGGATGGTCTCGTCGTCCAGATAGACCGCCATGGCCGTCAGCTCCGTGCTGTTGGGGACGCGCAGCCCGTTCTCGTCCTCGATCACGAAGTAGATATTTACCTCGTCCGGCAGCGGGCTGACGATGCGCACATCGGCTACATCGCCCCGCCACTCCCGCGCGTAGTATTCATAGGCATCGCGCGGCCCGGCGCAGCTATATACGCTGGGGGCGAGGTAGATGCGCCGTGTCAGGCTGTCGTCGTCCTCTGCGTCCAGTCCGCCGGTGCTTGGTGTGGTGTTGCTCACGCTGGCAACATAGGCGATGGGGTCAACCAGTATCTTGATGCCGCCGGTCAGAATGCCGTTGCTGTCCGCTCCGGCCTCCTCTGCCTGCACCACCACGTCGGTGTAGGTCTCTCCCGCCGCGATCTCTCCGTATTCCACGGTGTTGAAGTATTTCCCGTCCTCGCTCTTGACCCGTGTTCCCGTCGGAATGGCCGTCGCGCCGTTTTGCGCTTCCGAAAGCGTAAAGCGCACCGTCGCCGTGGCCCGGTTTGCCTCCTTGCGCGTTAGCCCCACAAGAGCGGCCAGCGCATCCAGCGCGTCTCCGGTGCTGGTTTTCAGCATTTCCATCCGTCCCTTTGCGTCGGCGTACTGCATTGTCTGATACTCCATCGCGCAAAAGGCTTTCATCAGCAGGTTCAGCGGGTCGGCCTCGCCGATCTCCGGCTCCTTTCCCGTGGCCTCCCGGTAATACTTGGTGTACAGCTCACGGAGCTGTTCTTCCGTCTCCTGCAAAGTCATGCTTTCGATGAAGCTCAGCTCCGGGCAGTTTGCCAATTCAGCGATATTAGACAAGCTCGATCACCACCTTTGGCGTCATATTTCCGTCCTGCGATTTTCCCGCAGTCCATTCCACACGGACGACACGCGCCCGTGGCTCATACTGTTCTGTCTTGCGCACATACTCCGCCGCCAGCAGAACTTGCGCATTTTCCTGCGGGCAGTCGATGATCGTCCCGTCGATGCCGAACTCCCTGTCAAGCGCCTGCTCTCCGGCCCTCGTGGCGTAAAGCACCTGCAAATTGCGGTACACCTCCGCCGCCGTGCTGTCGTTCGCGCTCCCCGGCAGTATCTCGATCACCGCGTTTTCCGTTGATAACATGGCTGCCTCCTTACAGGTATTCCTCGATGGTCAGGCTCACCTTGCACTCCACCATCGCGCCGCCGTGCAGCACCGCGCCCCACTCGTCGCTTATGTCCGTGATCTTGAACGGATACGGCGATACCGGCGAGCCGCCCACGATGAACCAGTCCGCCGCGTTGGTCTCCGCCATGCGCTGAAAATGCCGCAGAACACTTCGCGGGTTTACCCCGTCCTGCGCCCGCAGCAAAAGATCGAACTGGTATTTCCGCAGCTTCGGGGCAATCCACTGGCTCCGCGCCCGTGCGCCTGTCCGGTTGTGGGTCGCCCAATCGCTGCCCCCTTGGCCTTTCAGCCCGCTCGGTGTCAGGATGCGCCGGTCGCTCACCGTGAACGTCATGCCCATGTAGCTTCCCAATGCCACTTTTCGCCCCTCCTTACTTATCCGGCTTTCCCACCGCGCCGCTCATGTGCGTGTGGTTCACAAGGCTCACGCCGTTGATGGTGATGTCTCCGCTCGCCGCCGTGGCGTTGATCTCCGGGGCTGTCAGGCTGATTTTGGTGGGGCTTCCGATCTCCACATCCCCGGCCTCCGTCACCTTTACAGTTGCGCCGTTTATGGTGATCTCCGCGTCGCCACCCTCTACCTCGATCTTTGCGCCTTTTTTTGCGGCGAATGTGTACTTGCCTCCCGCCGTCACACTCAAAGCGCCTGCGGCCTCGATGCTCACAAAGGTTCCTGCCTCGATGCTCACCGTTGTCCCCGCCACGATGCCAACGCCGGTTTTGGCGTTCAGGCTCATGCTGGCGGCGCTGCTCTTGGCCTGAAACTGCCCACCCGCCACAAGGCTGATTGCGCCTTTCGCCTCGTCGTATATCTCGCCGTTGCAGTTGCGCCCCGTCCGCCGGTTCACATACTGGGTGTAAACGCCGGTGTTCTCGTCGTAGCGCTCATAAGCCAGCCCCTTTCGTTCGGCGTACTCCTTTCGGAACAGGCCCTTGTAGCCCTCCGCCGGGGTGTTGGTCTTGTTCCACACCGTTCCGGTGGTGGTTCCCGCCGCAGTTCCGTTGCTGTTGTGGCTCACGCTCACCACCTGCCCGATGCTCGGCATCTTGTACTCGCCGTTGCTGATAGCGTTGATCTGGCGGGTCACGCTTTTCCCCCGGTCAAAGTAGGTCACCTCATAGGTTCCCGCCTTATAGTCGATGGCGCTCACGCGCCCGGTTCGGTTTGTCCCCGCCATTACTTCTTCGCCTCCTCGCTGGCGATGCAGTAGCTCGCAGGCACCCAGCCCGTCACATTCTGGCCCACCGGCAGCTTTCCGCACCGCGCCGCGCTGTTGGTCACGCGGTAGCGCCCGTTGATCAGAATGCCATCGTACAGCCAGTAGGTGCCGGTCTTGGTTCCCGCCTTGTTCTTTGCCGTGCTGGAAACATACAGCGGAGCCTTGTTCAGCGTGATCGCCTGTCCCGCCTCGCCGCCTGCCGCCGCGCTGGCTGCGCCCGCCGCCGGGCTGGTGGTAGCGTAGGTGCTGTCATAGCTCACGCCGCTGTCTGCCGTCTTTTCGTGATACACGATCTTGCCGCCCACGTCCCACGAATGGAACGTCGGGCCGATGCCGCTGCACTCAAAGTCGGTGGTCAGTCCGTTGCTGCTGACCTTGCGCGTCACCTTGTCCACAAAGTATTTCCCGTTCAGGTTTCCAAAGCCCGTCAGCGCGATGCAGTTTCCCGCGCTTACCCTCCAGTCTCCGTCCACGCCGAAGCGTAGCTTCACTGTCCCGTGGTTGGCGCTGTTCAGCTCCGCGCAGAGCTGGACGCTGGCATCGTATACGCTGGTAGCCCGCCGGTTCACGCTCTTGGTGTGCGAGCCGCCGCCCACGCTGCACTCGATGTCAATGTCCTTGTCCGCGTCCGTGTAATTGAAGTACCCGCCGGTATAGGTGCCGGACAGGGTGGTGGTGTAGCCGAAGCTCCCCGGCCTGATCTGCGAGCGGTCAAAGGTGCGCACGGCCCGTTTTGCCTTGTACTTCTCCCGGTCATACACCCACAGCCGCCGGGCGTACACTTTCAGGATAAGTCCGTAGTTTTTGCACAGGCTGTTGTAGTAGCTGCTGTCCGTGCCGTCCTGCTCGTCGCACTCGATGTCGTAGTCGTCGGCATCGTAGGTGAACGCAAGGCCGTACCGCGCGGCGATCTTTGCGCCGATACGCTTGATGCTGGTGTTCTTCCAGATCACGTCCCGCTCCAGCTCCGAAAAGTCGCTGTCGCTGGGCTTGCTCACGCCGCCCACCTGCAAGGTCGTCGGCGCGTCCGAAAAGCTCACATCGTCCAGCACGAACAACCCGCACTCCATGATGCTCCGCTGGCCCTGCCGTTCCCAGTTGTAGCCGAGAACACGCGCCCGCAGCGTCGCGCCCTTTTCCGGCATCCAGCCCAGCAGCCATTTCCTGTCCTGCGCGTTGATGGTGATGTCGATGCTGTCGCTGTTGTCCGCCGCGCTGTCGGTGTAGGTCAGGCTCTCGATGTCTCCGCCCACCTGCCCGGCAAAAGGGTAGCTGTTGTAGCGCACATCCAGCGCCAGCCGTCTTGTCTCAATCATAGCTCGCCTCGTATTTCCACGGCGGCATCAGTCCGTCCCGCTCTTCCTCCAGCGCCGGGGTGTTCAGCTCCACCCCGGCGTTGAAGATAAACGTGTCGATCTCCTGCGGATTGGCCGCCATCAGCACGTCGGCGTGGTACTCGCTGCCGTATACCTCCTTGGCGATCACATCCCATGTGTCGCCGCTCTTGGTCGTGTACATCGCGTTTCCTCCCGTCAGTATGCCGTGCGGGCCTGTCTGCGCTGCATCTGGAGATACCACGCTTCAAACCGTGCCTGCGCCTCGGCCAGAGCCTCCTCCACCATGCTGCGGTCGGCGCTGCCCTGAATGTTGATCACCGGCGCAAAGGCCATGTCGCCTCCGCCGCCGGAGCCGCCGCCGTCGATTTCCGCCAGCTCCACCGGCTTCACGCCCAGCATTTGCCCGGCCTTTGCCCAGATGTCCAGATTGTCCCGCCGGGCCGCCCGCTGGAAGCTGATCACCGCCTCCGTTCCGGCCTCGCCCGCGATGCTTGCTCCGTTTGTAAAGCCGCCTTGCGCAAGCATGGGGATTTCCGGGATATTGATGGAGAACGACTTGCCGCCCAGCAGCGGCACCCAGTCCGGGATGGTAATGCCGAGACTGTTGATGCCTGCGATTGCCTTGTTGATCAGGGCGATCACCGCGTTAATGGGGGTCTTGAACAGAGCGCCCAGCGTATTGAAGATGCCCACGAAGATGGATTTCACACCCTCCCACGCCATACGCCAGTTGCCGGAGAACACGCCGGTGATGAAGTTGATCACGCCCTCAAAGATGGTCTTGACCCCGTTGATCGCGCTGCTGATGCCCTCGGCAAAGACACCGATGGCGGCCAGCACCGCCGGAACCACTACCTGACCAATGTGCAACAGCACCGTGATCACCGTCTGAATGATCGGCATAAGGAACTGAATTGCCTCGCCGATGATCTGCGCCACCGTCATGACCACGGAACCCACGCCGCTGATGATGGATGCGATGGATGGAGCCGCCGCTGTGATGGTTTGCAGAATGACCGGCACCACCGTCTGTGTGATAAAGCCGAATAGGCTTTCTATGGTGGGCCGCACCGTCGTCTGCGAAAATGTCACGAGCTGGCCGATCACGCCCATTACCGATTGCAGGATGGTGGTAATGCCTCCAAAGGCTGCGCCCGCGTCCTCGCCGAACAGATTGGTGATGCTCTCCTGCAGCGGTTGCAGCGCCTTTGCCACACCGCCGTCCTCGAACAATCCCAGCAGCGCGTCCTTGAATACCGTAAACTTTTCCAGTCCCGTGTCGCCGAACACACGCTGTACGATTTTGTCCAGCCCGCCGAACTTGTCCGTCAGGATGCTCACTACGGCGATGATGCCGGAGATCACACCCACAATAGGCAGCGCCCCGGACAGCAGACTACCGAGGCCGCCAGCAATGGGGCCATAGATACTCCCCAGCAGACCGGCCCCGCCGCTGAATATGCTCCCGACAGCTTTCCCGGCACCGGAGTTTGCGATACCGCTTACCACGCCTCCCGCTTTCCCCAGCAAGCCGGAAAGACCCTGCTGGAAGATGCTGCCCTGAATGGTAGCCGCCGCTCCAATGCCCGCGATGCCCTGTCGTAGCGGCATGGTCAACTTGCCCAGCGCACCGCCCGCCTTTCCCATAAGGCCGCCCGCAAATTGTCCGGCCCGGCTGTTGGCGAACATCCCGCCGAGATTTCCGAGGGACGAGCCGATGCCGCCCAGCCATTGCGCGGTCTTGCTGTTTCCGATTGCTCCCCGCAGGACGCTTCCCGCGCTTTGGTAGCCGGACAACAGCCCCGGCGTCCCCGCCGCCGCGCTCAAAAGTCCTGTGGTTCCCTTGATGCCGTTTCCACCGATCAGACTGGAGATTGCCGCCCCCAGCGTCGTGCGGAAGCCGTTGCTTCCCGATGCGCCCCGGAACGCAGAGAAAAGCCCCGCGCCCGCCACACCCGCACTCTGGCCGCTCTTGAACAGGCCCGCAAGTCCGCCCTTTCCGCCGGAGAAAATAGCCTCCGCCGCCGGGGCGAACTTCATGCCAACAAACGCCGCCGCCATGCCGCCCAGCACACGCACCACCTGCTCGCCGTTGTTGATCAGGTAGTCAAGCCCCTTTTGGATGTACGGCAGCGCCGTGTCCATAGCGCTCCCCAGCTTCTCCACGCCCCGGCTTGCCAGCGTTCCCAAGCTCTCCGCAAGCTGCGTCAGCTCCGGCATATTCTTTCGGATGCTGTTTAGAAAGTCGATCATGGAGAGATTGAACTGTTTTTTCGCCGGGAGGAACGCATCGCCGATCTCGATTTTCAGCGCCGTCTTGGTGCTTTTCAGCATGGTCTCGATGGCCTCCGGGGTCTGCGATTTGATGTTGAACTCCCGCTCCATGCTTCCCGTGTACAGGCTTGGGTCGCTCACCATTTCCAGCGCCTTTCGGTACACATCGAGATTGTTGACGATCTTCGCGCCGCCCTCAATGGCCCATTGGCCGAACAGGGTGGATAGCGCCGCTACCTGTCGCTCCTGCGGCAGATCGTTGATGGCCTTGAAGATGGTATCCAGCGTTCCCACGCTGTCCTCCTGCATGGCCTTGGCGACCCACTCCGCGCTCATGCCCATCTCCTCGAACTGTTCTTTCTGGGCTTTCGTCGCACTTGCGCCCTTGCTCAAATTCACGATCATGCGCTTGATGCTGGTGCCGACGCGATCAGTCGATACGCCTGTTGCCAGCATGGCATCCGCCAACGCCGCCGTTGTGGCCGCGCTTACGCCGCCCACTTGGCCGAGGCTCGCCGCAGAATTGACCGCCTCCGCGATTTCCGCCGCCGTGGTCGCGCTGTTTGCGCCCAGATAGTTGATCTGGTCAAAGAGCACCATGACCTCCTCGTGGGTCATTTTCAGCGATTGCTCCCACTTGGCGGCCCAGTTGCCCGCCTGATCGGCGCTGATGTCCATGGCCGCGCCGGTCATGGCGATGTCCCGCAGGAAACCGGTAACATTGCCGGAGCTGTCGATCTTGATCAAGTCCTCCATAGACTTGCCGGATTGGCCCGCCGCAGCGGCGAGGCGTGTCAAATCCTCCTGCGTATAGGGGATTTGTGTGCTTAAATCCTTGATTGCGTCCTTCATGGCCTCGTAGTTCTGCGCGTAGGTCTTGCCGTTATCCGCCACCTTGTCGCTGATCTTTCCGGTAGCATCTGCCAGACCGTCTACGTACTTGACCACATCCGCCATGTAGTTTTCAAACTTCGCCGCTTCCTTGGTGCAGCTTGCGATGGTCGCCACAGTCGCCGTCGCCAGCGTCCCCATGGCCGCAAGTCCCGCCGTTCCGATGGAGCTGATGCTGCGGGCAAAGCTGCTGATCTGGCTCTGGCTCCCGTTCAGCGCCGCCATCAGGCTTTTGTCCATCTTACCGGCGATCTTGATGCTTAACTCTAATGTTTTATTGTTCGCCATTCCTCCGCCACCTCGCTATTCAGCTCAATAAAGTCCCGGACAGGCATTTTCAGATAGAAGTCCACGCCCGTCCGTGTCACCGAGGACAGCCGGATAGCCGCTTTCCGCAGGGCCTTGGCTCCGCCCTTTATCCGAAAAAATCCGCGTCGTTCACCGCGTTTTTCAGTTTCAGCAGCTCATACAGGGGCAGCGTGGTAAAGAACTCCTCCGGGATGCCCGTTGCCATGGCGGCGATCACGCAGGAGTACAGATAGTTGGTGCTGTTCTCCGTCACCACAAAGCCCTCGCGGGCCATGCGGTTCTCCGCCTCGCTCTCATTCAGCGTGTTCAGGTCTGCCACGCCGTTCAGGTCGATGTCCCGGTACTCCTTGCCCTTGTAATGGCGCGGCTTCTCCAGATGCATCACATGGTTTTCCGTTCTGCTCTCCACGTTCAGGTGTCTGCGCACCGCACCTGCCACGCGCTTGAAAGCGCCGCGAGGCATCAGCTTGAAAAACTCAATGGGCATTCCGGTGGCCTTGACCGCCATGGCGCGGGCAAATGCCGTCGTGGTCTCGCACAGCACCGAGGCCGCCGCCTCGCCCTCGCCGAAAAGCTGCCGCTGCACGTCGATAGCGTCCTGCACAGTCAGCTTCTCCAGCCCCGTCAGGTCGATCTCTCCGTACTCCTTGCCCTCGAACCCGTAGGGCCTTGCCAGCTCCACGATGTTCTCGCTCTTTTTTGCCCCCTCGTTTGCGGTCTCTGCCGCCGTGATCTTGTCCTCTGCCATTGGTTGTCGCTCCTTTCAGCATTGTTTTTTGTGTGAAAACACGGCCCGCCCCCGTTTGCGCAGGGACAGGCCGTATTGTTTTGCGCCCGTTAGATCAGGCTGTTCACGCCCGCCAGCATATCCGTGCCGTTGACCTTGTAGATGCCGTTGAGCTTGTCAACCTCCAAGAGCTGCTGGCCGTCCACCTCGATCATCAGGTAGGTCAGCTCCAGCGTCACGGTGGCCTCCATGGCCTCGCCCTTTTCCACCTTGCCGGGGTTGAACTTCTTCACGCGCCCGATCTCCACCACGCGCAGGCCCTTGAAATTGTAGCCGCCCTGCTTGTCGTAGACCTGCTGCGAGGCTCGCAGCGTCAGGTTCACCGTGGACAGGGGAGAGAGCATATCCATGGCGGAGCTGTAGAGCGTGTTGAACTGGATTTCCTGCTCCATGCTCTCAAACTGGCCGATGGTGGGGCTGTCCAGCTCGCCGTTCACGCCCACGCCGGAAACGGTGCTGGTTTTCATGTTGACCTCCGGCAGCGTCACCGACGCGGCCACGCCGATCATCTTCGTGCCGTCCAGATAGGCGTTATACTCGTTGATCTTCTCCGGGATATAGTTGTTGGAAATCATCTTCTTTTCCCTCCCTTATCAGTTCAGCGCGGCGGAAAGAGCGTCGGGGTCAAACTCGATGATGTCCTCGATGTCCTCCGCAGGGGTGAACGGGGTGATGTACTGGTGGAATGTGATCTTGCCGTCCAGCAGATCGGCGGTGGTGTTCTCGTCCTCGTTGAACGTGATCTCATAGCGGGCGCACACACCACGGGCCACAAAGCCGTTGCCGCGCACGTTCTCGCTGTCCACGATGGCCTCGATCAGCCGCTTGTTGGCGGGGCTGTCCACTTTCTGGAAGTAGGTCAGGATAAACGTGTTGGCCGCCCACGTCAGGAACCGGCGGACGCTGAACCAGCGATCTTTCGGGTCGCTGATACCGGGGTAGGCCGCCGTGTTGTTGCCCCACAGGCGGAAGCCGTTCATGTTCAGCCATGTTGCCACACCGAAGCTGTTCACGGTGTTGGCCTGCTCCTGATCAAGCACCACCTCCGTGCCATCTTCGAGGCAGGCAGCAGAAACGGCGATGGTCTTGTTGCTGGGGCTGACGTTGGGCGTGTCGTCGTTCTGCGCGTCGGTGTAGGCTGTCAGCGCCGCCGCCAGTGCGCTGCCGCTGTACACCGTGTTGCCCACCTTGGCAAAGGGCCAGACTGCGTAGGCGTTGGGGTCGCTCACCGCCTGCGCCTCCTTGGTGGTCTTGACGGCGGTGTACTTGGTCGCGCCGGTGTTGCTGCTGTCGATGTCCACAACGCACACCGCGCCGAACACGCTGTTGATGCTCTTGGTCTTGGCCTGCAATGCCGCCGCCACCGTCGCGTCCTTGCTGAAACGCGGGGCCAGCAGGATGCCGGGTGTCATGGACAGCTTCGGATAGACCTGACGTACCACCTCAAGGCCGGTCTCCTTGCCGGTGGAGCTGTCCACACCGCCCACGATGTCCGCCGCCGTCACCTTGCTGGGGTCGATCTTGTTGCCGGTCACAGTCAGGCTCGTTGCTTCCTTACCCGCGCCGGTGGAAAGCACCACGATATTCAGCGTACCGTCGTCGTTCCATGTGGTGGTGTAGTCCGTGCCTGCGGTCAGCGTGGTGGAGCCGCTCTTAACGGTCAGCCCCTCCAGCAGAACGCCTGTCTCCTCCAGCACCGCCACTCCGTCGTTCACCTGAACGGTTCCGCCGGTGATGGCGATCTTGTGCTTGGCAGGGTCAAGCACATTGATCAGCACCATGGGCGCGATACCCACAACGCTGAAATTTGCGCTGATGCACTCGCAGAGGGTGTAGTTGGCGAAGTCAGGCAGATAGCCCACCGCCTCCACGGCCTCCTTGTAGCTGCTCACCAGCAGCGGCACGTTGACCGCCGCCGCCGGGTCTTTGAGCATATTCACCGGGGCGGTGCCTACGATCACCTGCAAGCCCGCCGTGCCGGTGATGGGCGCGACCATGCTGGTCGCAACCTCGCTCGTGTATACGCCGTGTTTGTATGCCATAGTCTTTCTTCCTCCTTACAGTTCGGATTTGATCTTGCCGTACAGAATGGCCTCCGCCGTTCCTGCGGTCTCCAGCCGCTTTCTCGCCTCGGCAAAGCGCTCCACGTCCACCACCAGCTCCCCAGCCTCCGGGTGAATGGCGATGAACGCCTCCAGCGCCTCCGGGATGCCGCCGTGAAATACCGTGTACTGCTTGGCAACGCCGCGCACCGTTGGGCCGCAGTAAACCTGCGTCGCGCTCGTATTCTCCCGCTCCGTTGGCGTGGTCTCGGTAGCGGTCTCCGTCGCCGGGATGGCCGTCTCATTCACAGCGGCATCCGCCGCCAGCTTATCGTTTTTCTTGCTCATACCAGCTCCTCCATTTCTGTGTCCTGTGTCATGGCCGGTGCGGTGCAGGTCAACGAACACGCCCCGAAGTAGTACGGGTAGGTGTCGTCCTGCTGCATGGCCCACGCAATGGGTTTCAGCACGGTGAACGCCCCGCCGAAATACGGCTTGGTGCATAACCGCTGCACGATGTCCTCCTTGATGTTGGCAACATCCTGATAGCCCTCTCGCTCCTTGCCCTCGTCGTAGGCGCACACGATCAGGCTGAACTCAACCGCCTGCGGCCCGTCGTCGTTCTTGATCTCGCCGCCTGTCATGCGCACAACGATGTACGGGGCCGCCGCCGCGTCCGTGTCCACATCCGCGTCATAGTCCTCCGGCACCGGCAAATCCTGCTTGAAGATTTTCAGCTCCTTGCGGCTCTGCTGGCCGTTGTACTTCTTCCCGGCGAAAAGCTCCTCCAGCGTTTCGATCAGCGCGTCTTGGCAGAGCTGGGGAGTTCGCCCGATGCCTGCGGCCCTCACCGCATCCATATAGTTCTTCATGGCTTACTTCCTCCTCGCCGCTCGCGCCAGCACCCGTTCGGTCTGCTCCATCAGTCGGTCTTGCAGATACTCGGACACCTCCGGCTCCACCATCGGCCAGACGGTAGAGTGCATCGCCGAGGCCGACGGGCTTCCCATCGTCACCAGCTTTTCCACCTTACCGTCCTTGTTTCGCCACCTTGGGCGGCCCCGCTCCGTGACCGTGTGGCTGGAACTGGAGCCGATCTGTCGCTGCACCATGCCGATGTGGCCGCTCTTGAACTGCACAAGAAAGCCCTTGCTCATGTTGGCATTGCCTGTCAGCGCCGCCATGGACGAGGCTTTCAGAACACGGGCTTTCACATACTTTGGCGCGTGGTGCAAAACCTCGCGCCCGGTAAAGCGCTCCGTCGGCCTGTGTTGGAAATAACCGAGATCGTTGCGCATCTTTGCGATGTGCAGCTCTGCGCTCAAACTGGTGTTGCTGGCCTTTTTCCGTTGCACAAGGTCTTTTAGGTGCCGCCTGCCCGCCGCGTTCACGGCGTACCGCGCCTTTGCCTTTGCGATCATCAGCTTGCGGGCCTGCCGTGCCGTGGCGTTGATGGCTACCTTGGCCGCCGCCGGGGTCTTTTTCTTCAAATCGCCCAGCGCCGCCGCCACGGTGTCCAGCCCGTCCACTTCGATGGTCAGGTTCCCTGCGTCATAGGTTACTCTGCTCATTGCCTCGTCCTTTCCATGGAAATGCGGTACACGCCCGCCTCCTCCTCGCAGTTGAGGATGGTATACGACCGCTGCCGGTTCGTCCCTTTGTCCAGAACGAGGTGCTTTCCCACTTTCGGCTTCGGCCCGTAGTCGCTCACGCGGATATACAGCACTGTGTAGGCCGTATATAGTCCCGTGTCGAAGTTCTGCTTGGCTCCCGCCTCCCAATGGGCGCTATGCTCTTTGAGCCGTTGATCGTCCACGATCACCAGTGCGTCCTTGCCGTCAACCGTATGCCAGTCCGCGTGTTCGTCCTGCTCAAAGAAAGCCGCGTCGATGTCCGCTGCGGCACAGTCCTTAAAGGTGAGCGGAGGGGCAGCCCCCTCCGCTCCGCTGTATTCCTGCTTTAGCTCGAACAGCGCCATGTCAGCACACGGTCGCCACCAGCCAGCTATCCACCTTGTCGGGGATGGGCAGCGGGTGCGCCTGCAGCTCCACCATGCGGCGGTCGGGATGGTGCTCCACATAGCTGCGCAGGACGCGGCTGGTCTGGGAGGTCACCCACAGGCCGGATGCGTCCTCGATGTAGGTGCAGGCACCGTAGGCCATCATATAGTTGGGTCTGGAGCTGATCAGGATGATCATGTTGTCCGGGATAAGCGGCTTGGTCTCCGGCGCGTCGGGGTTAGTCCAGTCGTCGTAGTAGACCTCGCCGTAAACGTACATGTCAAGGCTGGGGTCATTCAGGTGGCCGAGGTACTTCACGCCGTTGGGCAGATCGCGGGGGGCGATCTCGCCGAGGTTCATGCGGCGGTTGTCCAGCATCTTCTGCACGTTGGCATCGGCGAAGAACTTTGCCTTGGCCGTCTTGCCCATGATGATGGTGTCCACGTTGGCGAAGCCGCCGTGCAGCACCGCATCCGTCCAGTCACCAAGGTTGCCGAGGATGTCGGCCTTGGTGCCGCCCCACTTGTTGTCGCCGGTCAGGGTTTTCTTGTTGGTCAGGCCGAAGTCGATGGTCTCGTTCACGCCCTCGCCCACAATGGGGATGGTGCCGGTCACGATGGCCTGCACCGCCATCCACTCCTCGCGGCGCGTGGTCGCGTCGTTCAGTGTGGCGTACTCCTCCATGAGCTTCTGCGCGGCCCTCTGAGCGGGGGTCATGCCGCTGTACAGATCTTCGCCCGGCAGGCGGGTCATGAGCTGGTCAGCGGTTGTCACGTCATAGGGGTTGATCAGAGGGGGCTTGTAGCTCTCGGTCTGGTAGCCGTTGGCTTTCAACACCTTGCCGCCCACGCGGGGATGGACAAAGGCCGCCATGCGGCGGTCGCCTTTCACAAGGTCGATGTCCACGCGCTCGGTAGCGAACGTCTTGACGTTGGTGAAAAAGGTGTCGCGGAAATAGGTGTGTACGGCAGGGGTCTGTCTCACCACCTCCGCCAGATAGCGGGGGGAGTAAATGTTCACTTCGTTAGCCATATTCTTTCTTCCTCCTTACTTCAAGTAGATGCCGAGGTTGCGCAGAGGAACCTCCACGTCCGCAGCGGTGGCGTTGGCGGGCAGCACCAGCGCGTCGGCGAAGAACTCGCCGGAGAGGTACACAATGCCGTCCTCGCCCGATGCGACATCCTCCGCCAGAATGCCGTACAGGCCCGTGGTGGTCACGGTGTAGGGGGCACTGCTGCCGCTCACACTGATGGCGGCCAGCTTGCCGTCGCTGAGAACCACGGGAGCGCCGCGCTTCAATGCGGCGGATGCCTCCTTGACTGCCGTAACGATCTCCGCATTCCCTGCGATCAGGTAATCCGGCTGCGTGGAAAAGGTCTTTTTCGCCAAATCCATACTCATGTTCTTTCTCCTCCTTTACTGCTTCTTGCCCATGGACTTGATCGCGTCCATGAACTCGTCCTGCTTGCCCGTACCGCCGCCGGTGCCGCCGTCGTTCTTCACGCCGCCCATGCCGCTCTTGTCGGCATCGGCCTTTGCTCCGTTGAGCCATGCGTTGCCGCTCTCCTTGGCAGCTTTCATCATGGCCACAGCGTACTCGCTGGCGCTCACCGGCTTTGTGAACTTGGCCTCATTCGTCAGCGCCTCGCTGCCGGACACGGCCATGTCCTCGATGTCGTGGATGCGCTGGCGCTCGTCGCTCGTCGCTTTGTTCGCCGCCGCCTCCTCGATTTCATTGACCAGTGCGGGATAGGCCCCGCGCAGGTCGTCCACGGTCTTGATCTCGTTTGCCATGTTCGTTACCTCCTTATGGCATTTGTTATTTACAGAGCAGGAGGCGGGAGCTGCCTTGCTGCTTTGTACAAAGTTGGGTGCCTTGTCGAAAGGCAGGTGTGTGTTGACGCTGTTGACGAACAGCAGCCCGTCCCGGTTTTCGATCACCGTTCCGTCCGCCTCGTCCGTCAACTCGTCGATAAAGCCGTTTTCCTTTGCCTGCGCCGCCGTCCACCAGCTTGTCTCGTCCATCCATCCGGCCACCTCGTCCTTATCTCTGCCTGTCTTTTTCACATACAGGCCCACGATGCTTTCCCGGATGGCGTTCATCGCCTCGATGTATTTCTGCAATTCCTCGGCGTTGTAGTAGCCGTAAGCGCCCATGCGCACCGGATGCACCATGTATGTGCTGTCGTTTGCGGCGATCACCTTGCCGCAATGGCAGGCGACGATGGTTGCCGCGCTGGCACACAGGCCGTCGATCTTCGCCGTCACCGTTGCCGGGTGCTGTTCAAGCTGGTTGCCGATGGCCTGCGCTGCGAACACGTCGCCGCCGCCGCTATTGATGCGCACCGTGATCTCGTCCAGCGCTCCCAGACCGGCCAGCTCCTCCGCAAACTGCTTCGGGGTCACCTCGTCGCCCCACCAGCTCGTCTGCGAAATGTCGCCGTAAAGCAGCAGCTCTACCTTGTTTCCTGCCTGATTGCAGAATTTCCAGAATTTCTTGTTTTCGGGCATTTCTGTTTTCCTCCTATTCTCCTACCGTCTGCGCTTTTCCGATCTCGTCCACCTCGCGCTTGCGCTTGGCCTCCGTCACGCGCAGTTTGATGTTGCGGTTGTAGTCCCCGCCGGTCATTTGCGCCGTCTCCTCCTGCGCCGTGCTGAAACCGGCATCCATCCGCTTGATGGCGGCATCCACCTCCTGCACGGGGTTCAGGTTCGTCCGTGCCGGGCCGTTCCACGCGCAGACCGTGTACGCCTTGCGCCGCGCCGGGTCGTTGAAAAAGCCCGGCGCGTGGATACGCCCACGGGCGACCGCCTCTGCAAACCACTCCTCATAGACCGGCTGGCAAAAATCGTCCGTGAACCAGTCCCGCTGCATACTACAGGTGCGCCAGAACTCGTTGAGTGCGCCGCGAGCCGCCGAATAGCTGGTGGTGAACTGCTTCATCATCACTTCCGGCGGTATCTCCAGCCCCGCGCCGATCAGGCGGATGGTGGCGTTCGTGAAGTCGTCGTACCCGGTGTTTGGGTGCTTCGGGTCTGCAAACTGCACCTCTTCGCCGGGGTTCAGGTCAATGATGGCCCCCGGCCCCAGCTCGATGCTGCTCTGGTCGGCGCTGTCGATCAGCTCCTCCGCCGGTATCATTTCTCCAAACGGTCTGCCGTCCGACGGGTTTTGTGACTTCACGAACACCGTGAACATGGCGCTGATCACCGCCGCCGTGATCTCCGCGTCCGTATAGCGGCCAAGCTGTTTCAGGCTCTCCAGCACAGGGGCCAGCAGGGGAACGCCCCGCCGCTGGCCGATGCGCTCGCGGCTCATGATGTGCAGCACGTTCCGCCGCCCGGTTGTATCGCCGTAGGCTTCCACTCTTTGCCACGTCAGCCCCGCCGCGTCCACGGCGCTGTTGCTGCCCAGCGGATGCCGGTTGCATATCCAGTAGGCTGTCACCATACCGTCCGCGTCTGTCTCCACGCCCTGTACGATGCTCTGCACCTCGTAGCCCTGCACGGTACATGGCATCAGCCGGTCAAAACCGTCCGGGCTGCATACCCGGTCTGCCTCGATCAGCCGCACACGCAGGTCATACGGCACTCCCGCCTGATGCTTCATTGGCAGCAGGGCGATGGTGTCGCCGTTCATCAGGTAACTCAAAAAGGCGAGCTGCTGGAGCTGATAGAAGTTGTCCATCCGCTCCGCGTCGCATACCGGCGTGTCCGCCCACAGGGCGAACTCCCGCACGATCTGCGCTTGCAACTTCTCCGCCGCCGCCTCGTCCAGCCCCAGATAGTCGCTGTCGAGCTGCGGTGCTGGCATCAACCCGCCTGCTACAACATTCGTCCGCATGGTTTTCAGCGCCGCCGTGGCCGTTGGGATGCCCATGTAAGCGTCTCGGCTCCGCTGCCGCAGAATGTCGATGTTGTCCTCGATGTCCTCCTTGGCGCTGCCGCCATTGTACATCCATCCCCTCATGCTCTTTTTCGTCAGGTTGGCTCCGTAGTTGCCGTACCCGCTGTTGATCACGCTCAGCGCGGCTCTCGCCGCCGCCCGCTTCGCCGCGTGGACGGGAGCCACGGTCATGATTGCCCGGTCAAGGATGTTCGGTTTCATCATGCGCTCCCTCCTCATACGTCGCGGGCCACGGCACGATAGGCGCGGTTTCGTCCGCCGTGCTTATCCTCTGCCTCCGCCTCCGCCAGCTTTCCGGCCCAATATTCCATTTCCTCACGCACCTGCTTTAAGTCGGCTCGCGTCAGCATACGGCTGCCGATCTGATAGCTCTGGCCGGTGGCGATGGCCTCCTCCGCCGCCAGCCATGTGTTCAACTTCTTTTGACAGATTTCTTTCGTAAAGACTGCCAATTAAATCCCTCCTCGCCTCCGGCGGCCTGCCGGACGTTTTCTGATTGGCTTTGCGATCTCGCCCTCCTGCAAAATTGGATTGGCGATCTCCAGCGCCGCCGTAGCGTAGTTGCGCAGGTCAAGCGGCTCGTTGCGCTTGTGCTTGCTGTCTTTCAGCTCCCACGCCACAACACTTCTGCCCTTGCGCCAGCGCACCACCATTTTCTCGGCTGTCAGGCCGATAAAATATTGCTCGTCATAGCCCGCTTCCTCATTGAGCGGAAAGTGGCAGTAGTTCGGCCCCTTGGTCTCATGCCGCAGTCGTTGATACAGCAGGGCCTTTCCCGCGTCCACGCCGATGATGAACAGCGGCGTTTTTACGCGGTTGTTGGTGGTGGGATTTCGGATATATGGCACGTCCGCGCCGCCCTTGCCCTTGATCGACCATATCTTTCGCTCCCACCGTTCCGCCGTGAAGCGGTATACCTGATCTGTGTGGTGGCCGCCGGTGTCGATGCAGGCGCTCATGATGTGCAGCACCGTCCCGTCTTTTTTCTTGAAGCCGCCCAGCAGAAAATTGTCGAGGTCTTGCCACACCTGCTCTTTCAGCATATCGCCGTATATCTTCTGGTAGCGGATGCCCCAGCTCTCCTTGCCGATGCCCCAACCGACCACCTCTACCTCGAAGCGGTCGTCCTGCACGTCCACACCGGCTGTCAGAACCAGCACTCCCTCCGGCACGTCCGCATCGTACAGCTCCCGCCGGTTCAGCAGCGCGGCATCCTCCACCTGCTCGCCCTGCTCCTCCCACGTTTCGCCCAGCTCCGTGTTCACCCAGACTTTCATTCCCTCCGGGTTTCCCTGATCGAGCTGTTCCTTTGCCACAAGGAATTTCTGCACGATCTCTTTCCATGAGCAGAACGTGGAGGCCAGCGTATTCAGGTGGAAGCCCCGCGCCTCCGCGCCGGGGTTCTCCGGCACAAAGCGACCGCACTTGCTTGCCTGCTTCCACTTGTATTCTCCGTTCACTACACCGCAGCGCTCGCACTTATACAGCACCTCGCCCTGCGGGTCGTCCTTGTCAAATACCACGTTGGCCCACACGAGGGGTTGATACTCCCCGCACTCCGGGCATGGCACATTCCATTCCTCCCGCGTAGACTGGTTGAACTCCGTTTCGATGCGGCTCTGGCCCTTAATGACCGGCGTGGAGACGATCACCGTCTTTTTGTCCCAAAAGGTCGTCTGTCGCTTCTGGGCCAAGGATAGCGGGTCGCCCTCCGTTCCGGCGCTGGCCGGATAGCGGTCAACCTCGTCCGCCAGCAACACCTTGATGGGACGGCTGGCAAGGCCCGTTGCGCTGTTCGCGCCCACGATGGTGATGTGTCCACCGGGGAAATTTTTCTTCATGATGGTGTTGCCGGAATAGCGGCTTTTCACATCGATCTTGTCCCGCAGCTCCGGCGTGTCCCGTATCATGGGCGCGAGCCTGTCTTTGGAAAAGGTCTGTCCCATGTCCAGCGTCGGTTGCATCACGAGGATTGGAGCCGGGGCGTAGTCCATGTAGTAGCCCAGCGGATTGAGGATGAAAGCGTCGGTCTTGCCGATCTGCGCCGCGCTCATGATCACCACCTTGCGGATGTGCGGGTCGCCGATTGCGTCCATGATTTCCCGCTGGTATGGTGCCTTGTCCGTGTGCCAGCGGCCCGGCTCCGCGCTGCTCTCCGCCGACAGCACCCGGTATCGGTCTGCCCACTCCGAAAGCGTCAGCGCCGGTGGCGGTTTCAGCACCGCCGCGCACCGTGCCAACAGCTCCATTGTCGGCTTCGGCAGATCAACGAGCTTTCGCTTTTTCATCGCTTTGCTTCCCCTGCGGCCAGTAGCGCTCATATTCTTTTCTCACGCAGCGAGGGAACATACACAGCACCTTGTCCTCGCTGGTCTGCACCCGCCACACGCACCCGCTACATGGGTGTTTCTTTTTCTGCTTCTCCATCGTCCTCACCGTCCTTCGCCGCAAAGGCCACCCGGTAATCGCTCATTTCCTCCAGAATTTCCTCGATGGCCCCTTTCAGCTCGTCGAAGATACCCGTCTGATCTCCGCCCATGGTGGACAGGGTGGGAGAGAGCTTGGCGGGCAGCGCCAGAAAGCGGCTACGGATGTTCAGGAACATGGACTGGATGCCCCGCTCGATGTCCGCCGTGCGGTGTACCTCGCCCCGCCGCAGGTCGTTTTCCATTTCCGCCGCCTCACGCTTTGCCCGCGTCAGCATCATGCGCTCGTTGGTCAGCGTCTCCTTGCCCGCGCCGCCGATGTAGGTGATGTACCGCGCCACCGTCGGCTGTAACTCGTAAAGCCCCGGTCGGGCCTCCACGATCACGCCCTCGTCCCGAAGCTGGCGCACCCGCCGCTCCGTCAGGCAAAGCCATTGCGCCACCACCTTGCTTGTGTACAGCTTCATGGGCTTCATTCGTTTCGTGCGATGCTGGCGTTTGCCCACATCACCGCTTCTTCCAACTTCGTATTGGCAAGGCTCTTTTCTCTGCTGTCTGGGCAGCATTCCTCGATCAGCTCTGCCAGTTCCCGCGCCTTTGCACGGATGCTCTCGTACCGCTCCGACTGGTCTCCTTTCGGGGCGTGATAGGTGTAAACATTGTCCAGCTTCTTCATGTCATGTCCTCCTCGTCGAACTCCTCGCCGCCGTCTATGTCAGGCACGTCCACCGTTCCGGTGGCCCTCATGCGCAGCAGCTCCAGCTTCTCCCGCTCCAGCGTCATGCGCTTTTCGCTCTCCTCCAGCGCCCGCAGGCTGTCCGCGATCTTGGCGATGCGGCCCTGCACCTTGTATAGTGCCTCCTGCAATTTCAGCACACGGCTGAACGCGCTGTCCTTGCTGTACATTCCCATGCTCTGCAAGGCACCGTCCTGCTTGTCCTTGCCGCGTCCGCCCGGCACCCTCATGTCCATTAGGCTGTTGATGTACAGGCTGTCCTCCGGGGCCGCCTCATACTCCGCGATTTTGGCGAGTATCTTATGCTCCCGGAATTTCAGGATTTGCATTTCATGCTCCAGCGCGGCGTGGCTTCCCAGCGGCGTTTGCTGTACGATCTCCCGCTCTGCGTCCGAAAGCATATCAAAAAAGACGGTGCTGTACGCTCCGTCCTTTTCTGCGTTCTTATTTCCCGCCGGTGCGCCCGCATGGCTTCCGGCAGCGTTTTTCTTTCCTGCGCTGTTGCGGTTTCCCGGTTGACCGCCCCGCCGCTTCTTTGGCAGAGCTTCGTCCCACCTGTCCGCCGCTTTCCAATTCCGCAGGGTTTGATAGCTCACGCCCTGCTCCTGCGCCAGCTCCCGCAGGCTTACTTCCTCGCCCGCCGCCTTGCGGGCGATGTATGCAGCCTTGGCGGTGTCGCGCTTCTCGCTCCGCTTCGGCATCCTCACACCTCCAGATAGTCGCGCATCCCGCCCGGCCTATGAAAACACCCCGCGTAGGAACGCAGGGCTTCGGCCAGCGCAGGACGCGCCTATGGCAAAGCCCGCAGCGTTTCCGCCACGGGCTTTATTCCACGGTATGATATTATCACGAAAAACCTGCGGAAGTTGCTAATCCCAAAAAAATTTTTTCGGGCCATCTGCCTTAATATCCTCTAACCTCTTTCCTGCTCAAATAGAGGACGTGCGATATGTAGTATTCAAGTGCGCTCCCCGCATTGTGGTTGACTTGTTCCTGCATCTCCCACAGGGCTTCTTTTTCATAATCAAAAAGCCCTGTCAGTCCGGGGCATCTTATCGTTTCGCGGCACAGGCTTTCCACATTGTACCTCAATGTCAGTCTATCTTCACATCCTCGCATCAAGCCCGCAATCAGACAGGCCCGCAGCGTGTCCTTGAAATTTCTTGTGTTCTCCAGCTCCCACATTGGATATGTCTCTATGAACCTGAACTTGCAGCGAGGAATATCGTAATGCGCGAAAATGGTATGCTTCTTTCCCGAAGTGTGCGCAAAGCCCCATTTTTTATCAAACTCTCTGTAGGCTGCAACAGCCCCATCGTAGTTTAGATTTTTGAGAGACATTGCGGCACAGCGTATTGCCGCCTCCTCGTCTGAGCGGTACTCCAAGATGGCATCCTTTCCTTTTTCCGTAAGCCGGAACAAATGCCCTCTGTGCTTCCTTCGGTCGATTTTAGCGCCGCCATCAAGCAGCTTTTTGGCGAGTGCGCATTTGTTTCCGCTTTTTGAAACGCCTCGCTCTTTGGCAATCTTCTCCATTTCCTCCCGCGTATAAAGCTCTGCCATCTCCTCGCAAGGCTCCAGCGGTGCGATCATACCGCCTTTCCGCAGGGCTGAATAAGCCATACTCTTTTTCCCAAAGTCCAGATAGGAAATGTCCTCGTCCGAAAACGGTCTTTTCCTCTCCGTGTTAAACCAGAGTATTGCGTATACAAGCCCGCGTGGGTCAGCGTGTCCCGCGCCCTCCAGCGTCTCGAATGTGGGTAGCCCTGCCGGATATAGCCATTCTCGCTCGACCGTCATATCTTTTTGGCGGTATTCCTCCGCAGGAGTTTCATATTCGACATCTGCTTTTTGTCCTTCCTTGGCTTTCCCTGCGCCGCTGTTAAATCCGTCCCGGAACGCCCTTACCAATTCCCGCAACACTCCCATGATACGCCGACCCTCCTCTGCACATTATCCCTCTCCACTGTGTTCTCCGCCTCGGCATATTGTAAATCTTTTTGTCTTTTTTCTCTGCTTTCTTATATTTTGTAAATCTTTATTACAAGATTATCTGTAAAAAATGGTATTGTCAAGCAGAACAGGAGGTACGGCTTATGAAAATATATGATTACTCCGGGCGGGCCAATATCTCCGGCGACCGAATACATCAGGCGAGAACGGCCCAGCGGCTTTCCCAAGATGCCCTCGCCGCCAAGATGCAGGTCTGCGGTGTTGGTCTTGGTAGGGAGGCCATCAGCCGCATCGAGACCGGCGACCGCTTCGTGACCGACTATGAGCTTGCCATCTTCGCCCGCGTCCTCGGCGTTTCCCTTGAATGGCTCACCGGCGATTTGGAACAGAAAGAATAATAGCGGAGCTGCCAATGAACCGCACCCCGTCAAGAGGACAGTGAAAAAATATAAAGTTTTCCCGGCCAGCAGCCATTCGCTGCTGGCCGCTTTTTATGCGGCGAGACCAAGTTCGTGCTATTCCATCGGCGTCAACACGCCCAGTTTACGCTGCACCCGTCTGGTGTTGTAATAATGGATATAGGTCTCAATCATCTGCACAAGCTCCCGCTTGCTGGTAAACCGTCTGCCGTAATAGCGTTCCCGTTTCAGGATGCCCCAGAAGCCCTCCATCGGGCCGTTATCGATGCAATGCGCCACGCGGGACATACTCTGCGTCATCCCAGCCTGCACAAGCTTGTGGTGGAAGGTACGGTTGGTGTACTGGAACCCTCTGTCGCTGTGGAACAGAGGATGCGCGTCCGGATTGGCCTGCACAGCCTTGTCGAAGGTTTTGAAAACCAGTGGGTTATCGTTGTGTTCGCTGAGTACGTAGGACACGATGCGCCGGTCACAGAGATCCAGAATGGCGCTCAGGTAGAGCTTGTGGATCTCGCTTCCCTCATACCACTTGAATTCTGTCACATCAGTGAGCCACTTTTCGTTTGGCTTTGCGGCATAAAACTGCCTGTCCAAAAGGTTTTCGGCAAGATACTGCGGATTTTTTGCGTGCCTGGTGCAGCCACGGTTGTTATATTTCACGGTAGAGCGTATATCTCTGATCCGGCAGATGCGGAGCACCCGCTTGTCGTTGACATGGATGCCGCAGTCATGGCGCAGGTCATCGTTGAGCCTTCGGTAACCCTTATCCGGACTTTCCTCGTGGATCTTCTCAAGCGTGTCCGCAAGTCGTTCATTCTCTGTGGCCCGTTGGCTCAGCTTGCCAGAAGCCCATCTGTGGTAGGCCGAGCGCGCTGCA
>ERZ827452.862-NODE-862-length-36075-cov-19.336036_pt1 | contig 36075 bp, 24 predicted proteins | sample MGYA00519866_ERZ827452 | MGnify/ENA primary metagenome ERZ827452 (study PRJEB31778, sample SAMEA3449307) | human gut metagenome | biome: human gut; feature: human-associated habitat; material: faeces | place: United Kingdom | collected 2010/2012 ... | reverse complement strand
CAACCAAAATCATGCCACAAACTATCCATACAAAATCCTGTGGCTGACTTCATATTTTCTCTGAGGAATTATTGGCTGATACATCGCAACCTCATAGCCCATAGCCGCGGTGTAAAACATTTAACTTAATCTACATTCGCGGAAATAAGCTAACATTGCGGGTAACAGACAGTTGTTCCGAAGATAAAATATGAACTGCCACAGGGTTCCATTACCGGACAAGGCGGCACAACCAAAATCATGCCACAAACTATCCATACAAAATCCTGTGGCTGACTTCATATTTTCTCTGAGGAATTATTGTCTGATACACGCAACCTCACAGCCTATAGCCGCGGCGTAACGTAAATGTAAAATAAAAACAAGGAGTGTGTAAAAATGACAGAAAAACACGGCAATCTTTCAATTGACAGCGACAACCTGTTTCCTATTATAAAGAAATGGTTATATTCAGACCACGATATCTTCTATCGTGAGCTCATCTCAAACGGCTGCGATGCCATCACTAAGCTCAAAAAGCTCGACATGATGGGTGAATATTCCCTTCCTGCAGACTACAAGGGCAAGATTCAGGTGCTCGTAAACCCTGACGAAAAGACAATAAAGATTATAGATAACGGTCTTGGTATGACAGCTGATGAGGTTGAGGAATACATAAGCCGTATAGCTTTTTCAGGTGCTACAGACTTCATCGAGAAATACAAGGACAAGTCAAACGATGACCAGATTATCGGTCATTTCGGTCTCGGCTTCTACTCAGCATTCATGGTAGCCGACGAGGTAACAATCGATACTCTCTCTTATAAAGAGGGCTCTACACCTGTACACTGGTCATGTGACGGTGGCACAGAGTACAACATGGAGGATGGCGACATGGACGACGTCGGAACAGAGATTACTCTCTACTTAAACGACGACTGTCTTGAGTTCGCAAACGAGTACCGCGCACGTGAGGTCATCGAGAAGTACTGTTCTTTCATGCCTACTGAGATTTACCTTGCAAAGGAAAATGCTCCTGAGGAGTACGAAACAATAGACAAGGCCGACAAACGTGACACTGACACTGTCATCGAGGAAATCCATGAGGACGCCAAGTATGAGGAAAAAGAAAATGACAAGGGCGAGAAGGAGCAGGTAGAGGTATCTCCTGCAAAGGATCAGCTCAAAATCGTTAAGCGCCCTGTTCCGCTTAATGATACAACCCCACTCTGGACCAAGAGCCCGAATGAGTGTACCGACGAGGAATACAAGGAGTTTTACAGAAAGGTATTCTTAGACTACAAGGAGCCTCTTTTCTGGATTCACCTGAATATGGACTATCCTTTCAACTTAAAGGGTATCCTCTACTTCCCTAAGATCAACACAGAGTACGACTCAATTGAGGGAACTATTAAGCTTTACAACAACCAGGTATTTATCGCAGACAATATCAAAGAAGTCATTCCTGAGTTTTTGATGCTCCTTAAGGGTGTTATCGATTGTCCTGATTTACCGCTTAACGTATCACGTTCTGCTCTCCAGAATGATGGCTTCGTAAAGAAGATTTCTGAGTACATCACCAAGAAAGTAGCTGACAAGCTCATCGGTATGTGCAAGACAGATAAGGAAGCCTATGAGAAATACTGGGATGACATCAGCCCATTCATCAAGTTTGGCTGCTTAAAGGACGAGAAGTTCTGCGACAAGATAAACGACTATATTCTTTTCAAGGACATCAATGACAAGTATCAGACTCTTCCGGAGCTGCTCGCACCTGTTGCGGAGGATGAAAAATCAGATGCAGAAAGTGCCGATGCTTCTGATGATACAAAGAAAGCTGACAATACTGATGCAAATGCCTCTGATGAAAACAAGGAACCTGAGAAAAATACTGTTTACTATGTCACAGATGTAGTACAGCAGGGTCAGTATATCAAGCTGTTCAAGGAACAGGGCATGAACGCTGTTATCCTTGACCACAATATCGATACCTCATTCATCACACAGCTTGAGCAGAGAAATGACCACTACAAGTTCATGAGAATAGATGCAGACCTCACAGAGTCTCTCAAGGATGAATCCGGTGCAGACCTCACAGAGGCAACCACTACTCTCTCAGAGGTATTCAAGAAGGCTTTGAACAACGACAAGCTCACTGTAAAGGTAGAAAACCTTAAGAATTCAGATGTAGCATCTGTGCTCACACTCTCAGAGCAGGGCAGACGTATGCAGGATATGATGAAGATGTACGCAGCCGGAGGCATGGGTGGAATGGATCCAAGCATGTTTGCCGCTGACCAGACACTCACATTAAATGCCAATAACGAGCTTGTGAAGTACATCTTAGACAATAAGGATTCTGAGCACGTTCCAATGTTTGCTGAGCAGCTTTACGACCTTGCAATGCTTTCTAACCAGCCGCTTTCAGTTGACCAGATGACTAAATTTGTAAAGAGAAGTAATGATATCATGCTTCTTCTCACAAAGTAATCCAACAAAGTAATTTACTGTTAACATCTCATAAAAAAGCTGTACACTATGCAGGTTTCATAGACCTGCATGTGTACAGCTTTTTATTAATTACCGGCTCTCTTAAACAAAAAGTTTACAAACACAGCCGATACCACTCCAAGCACTGCTCCTGCCAGGACATCCGTTGGGAAATGCATGAAGTTGTACATACGCGAAAACGCTATAAGTACCGCAAGTACAATCGCCGGTATTCCCATTCTTTTGTCTATAAACATAAGTGTCACTGCCGCTGTTATGCCGTTTAACGTGTGTCCCGAAGGAAATGATGAGTCAAACGGTATCTTTACGATAAGACTGACTGTCTCATCTATCTGACATGGTCTCAATCTGTCGACCATATTTTTTATTATCAGATTGCCCACTATAAAGCTCAAAAGCTCTGCCGAAAGCATCTGCATGCCTCCACGGCGGTATTTTTTTGAAATACAAAGCACTACACCTATCACAATCCACAATGCGCCTGCATTTCCGAGGGTGGATAAAAACGCCATTACCTTGTCTAAAAACGGTGTTCTGATGCTCTGAATTGCATACAGGATGTCAAATTCCCAGTCCATATTATATGCTCCTGTCTATTATTAATTATTGTCGGCCTGAAAGTATTTATTGTACACAGTAAAAAATGAGCTTGTTTTCACATCCTTTTCATCCTTTATACTGATTGAATCCCACAGGTCATTGTTTAAACTAAAGCCTGCTTTTTTTACAAAGTGCTCGTAGTCATCATTAAACTGCTCCTGTTGTCTCTTTTGCAGTATAGTGACCTTGTTCTGCTCCGTTTTTTCCCGGTCCAGCTTGGATATACACTTGATGAAATAGTAGCCGTCATCTGTGCTTATCATATCAGATGTCTCTCCATCGCCAAGCTCAAATGCTACAGCCTCAACCTCCTGTGGCAGAGTGCCCTTTGCCGCATACAGCTCTGTCTGGCTGTCCTCACTGCTGCCTGATGCAACTGCTGCAAAATCTTCCTTTGACGAGAGCTTCTGGCTCACAGCGTCTGCGCTCTCCTTACTCTTTACAAAGATTTTCTGTATATGGATAACTCTTGCATCCTCATCACTCACCTCTGTATCAACACCCTTCGATAGAGAATTGTACAGCTTTTGCGCAATCGCATAATGCTCGTATGCGCTCTCAATGTCTGATAAATCAGCCTTTGTGAATTTTTTTTCAGCTTCGTTTAATGAGTCATAGTATTCCTTTGCAGCCTTTGACACACTACTCTTCTCCTTGTCTGTAAGTGTAATCTTCTTCTGCTTTGCAATTGAAACCATGCAGTATATGCGCGTCAGCTCATCAACAGTGACATCCCTGATATACTTTTCCACGTTCGACGCATCATCTGTCTCAAGCAGGTTTACATCATACATAGTGCCATACAGATTTTTGTAATTGGCTAAATATATGAGTGCCTCCTTCTTATCGCACTTCATATTGTCCACGGAAAAAACTGTATGGCTGTTCGTGGTATTTATATCAAGCACTATCTCCTTGCCGCCAATACTGCAGCCGGTGAGAAGTGTCGCTGATGCAAGCAGCATACACATCGTTTTCTTAAAATACTTCATACCTGCTATCCTTCCACAACAAGGAATCTGCCGTCCGCAATGGCAAAGACCTCACTCTGGTCCATAAGCTCATCATCTGACATGCCCGAAATATCTGAGCCTGCCTCATCAAAATAATCTCTTACTTCTTTTATATTCTTACATACCACAGCCATGCAGTCCTCTAAAAATTCCTCTGCAGCCTCCGGAGTATCTGCGACCTCCTCACTAAAAAGCTGTGTCTGTTTCTTTAAAAATGTGTCTAAAACCTCGTCATCGTATTCGTACATATTGTATTCCTCCATGTAAATTATCTCTTTTCTTTGGCTTTATATACAGCTGTTCATACAGCAATTATGTCTTATATATTAATATATTATATTTTTGTACCACCTGTTAAACATTATATAATAGATTGCTGTGACATGCCACTATTTTTTATATTCACGACAGGTAACAATTGTCTGCTGTAAACGGAATGAATATATGAGCCTCTCATCCGCCTGTATGCTTTTCCCATCTGTAGAAAAAATCCTTCCAAGTGCATCAGCATACAGTTTTAACTGTGTGCTGTATCTGTCGATAAGCTCTTTAGCCGCATTTACCCTGTCTGTCTTGTAATCAAGCAGCACTATTTTATCATTCTCCAGCCAGAATACATCAATAATTCCCTGAACCAATACTCCCTCATAGTCCATCACAAAAGGCTTCTCTTTATACAAATCGCCTCTCTTATCCGCCTGTGCCATACGCGCTGCCACATCTGATGATATAAACTGCTCTATAAGCTTTGGTCTGGTCAGCCTGTACATGTCATCTGTGATAAGCCCCTTTTTTAGCATTTCATCCATGCTTTTCTTCACAAATGCACTGACTGCCACATGGTCTTTTGTATCTATATCACACAGGCTCTTGAAATCCAGACACTCCATGACACGGTGCACTGCAGTTCCGCGCAGCGCTCCCTGATTCACACCTGCTGCATTTTTAGGCTCTTTGCTTTCATTAGAAGCACCGCCTGCCTCATCATCCCTCGCAAAGTCCGGCACATACGTCTCCTTCTCCTCCAATAGGAACTTAGGACGCTCTGCCTCCCTCTCTGTGCTGTCGTACTTTTCAACCATAGAGTCATGCTTCAGCTCAGATACCGAATATTTGCTTTTTTTAGTTATATCAGAAGCATATACATACTCAAAATCAAATTCCTCTGCGAGCTCTTTGGCTTTTGTTTCATCCGCTGCACTTATGTGCCCAATAAGCTGCGCTTTTGATATATCGTTTGCCGCCATATCCATCGCAGTTCGTGCAGCGAACTCTGTTGCATCGACTGTGGATACCGTATACTTATCCGGGTACGACAGCATGGCAGGTATAATCCAGTCCAGGTAACACCCTGCTCCCTCCCTTTGTCCAAAGCTTATTGGCTGGTTCGCATTTACATTGCCTCTATACTTCTCAAAGGATTTTTGGGCATTTGAAAGTCCCCCTGTCAGGATAATCTTTTCCTTCGCCCTGGTGAGCGCTACATACAGCACACGCAGCTCCTCTCCCAGATTTTCCCTTTTAATGCGGCTTACTATCTCATTTCTTATCAGTGATGGTCGCTTTGTCCTTGGGCTTTTTGTTTTTTCCACAAGGCCAAGCCCAAGCTTTTCATGTATCACCAGGTCTGATTTTGTGTCCTGCGTGTTAAAGCCCTTGCCAAGCCCGGAAACAAACACTACAGGAAACTCAAGACCCTTACTCTTATGGATTGTCATAATGCGCACCACATCGTCATTCTCGCCTGCGGTATCTGCCTCTCCGTAGTCTATCTCGTATTTCTGCTGTATATCTATGTACCTGACAAAGTGAAACAGCCCCTTGTAGCTGGTCTTTTCATAGGCTGCGGCCATCTCAATCAGCATATCTATATTCTGTCTGCGCCGTTTTCCTGCCGGCATGGCCGATGCATACCTGTAAAAGCCTGTCTCATCAAGCATCATGTATAAAAGCTCATGGATTGGCGTATCAGCTACAGCACCTCTTAGTCTCTCAAATACCAAAGCGAAGGCTTTAAGCTTCTCGTCCTCATAGCCATTCTCACCTGCCATGGCGCTAAGTGCAGCCTGTGCAAAGCTTACGCCCTTAAAGGCAGACCTAATCTGTGCCAGCTCCTCATCATCCATGCCCACAATAGGCGAAGCAAGCACTGCTGCCATCGGAATATCCTGCAGCGGATTATCGAGTATGCGAAGCATGGACAGAATCACCTGTATCTCATACGATGAAAAGTAGCCTGTATTCGACTCTACATGCGCCGGAATATCACAGTCCTTTAATACTGCTGCCACTGTATTGCCCCAGGTTGCAACACTTCTCGAAAGTATCACTATATCCCTGTACTGCACGGCTCTTAGCTGCCCTGTCTTTTTATCAGTCACCATGCCGTTTTCCATCAGACTCCTGATACGGTTTGCGATCAAAAGCGCCTCTATCTGCACCTTATCTCCATCCTCATCCTCTATAATTTCAGACAGATCCTCATCCTTGTAGTCAACAAGCAAAAGCTCAGGACGCATCGTCTCCTCCGGATAGCTTGCACCGGGATACAGTGCTGCATCGTCATCATACTGCACATTGCCCAAATCTGCTGCCATTATTTTGTAGAATATGTCGTTAGTAAAGTCTAACACCTCATTCCTGCTTCTGAAATTTTTATGCAGGTCTATTCTCTGGTGTGCACTGTCATCTGATGTATATGTGTTGTATTTTTCCATAAACAGCTCAGGGCGCGCCATTCGAAACCTGTATATGCTCTGCTTTACATCGCCCACCATAAACATGTTGCCGGCTCCCTGGTGCTCTCTTGAAATAGCGGTAAGTATATCCTCCTGCACCTGGTTTGAGTCCTGATACTCGTCAATCATGATTTCCTCAAAATGTTTTGAAAACTCACGCGCTGTCTCTGTGGGCTTTAGTGTCTGTTCATCCACCAGTATACGAAGCGCAAAGTGCTCTATATCAGAAAAATCAAATACTCTTTTTCTTGTCTTTACAGCCTCCATCGCATCATAAAACTCGAGTGAGAGCCTTATCAGCTCCTTAACAAATGGCCTTTGACTCTCCAGCTGCTCATACATAAGCTCAATTGACATGCCAAAGTATTTCTGCTTTATTCCGTCTACCTTCTTCTTGGCAGCATCGCGCATGCTTTTCACGCGCTCCTTTTTCTTCTCGTCTCCGTCAAATTTCCTGATGACAGCAATTCTGCCAAAGGATATTTTGTTTAAGAACTCCTGCATGCCGACATAGCCTGTCACATCAGCCATTCCATCAAACAATGCTATATCCTCTGAAAGTGTAAGCGCATACTTTTCAAGCCCGGGTGTAGCTGATGCCAGGTCTTTCGCCATTGTAAGCTCCTGAACAGCCTCCTCCAAAAGCACCCTGCTGTAATCCACTATCTCCTTAATGATTTCTGAGTCCTCAAGCTGTTTAGCTGACTTTATATCATAGAGCCTCAGGAGGCTGTTCATCCACTTTCTCGGCCATGATGAGCTGCCCGCCTTATAGTAGATATCCTCCACCATCTGCCTGACGGCAGAGTCATTTCTCCCCTTGCTGTAGGTATCTATAAGGTTGATAAATGCCTCGTTGTCTTCTCTTGCATAATTGTCCTCAAATACCTGTGCCAAAGCATCCTTTAGCATAAGCTTAAGCTCTGCCTGGTCACCGATTCTGAAATCAGGATCCAGATTAAGCTGTGCGAAATTATTCTGCACCACAAACAGACAAAACGAATCGATTGTAGTGATGAGCGCATTGTGAACCAGTGTCGACTGCCTCTGCAGGTTCTCATCGTCCGGCTTTTGCTCCTTCAAGCTGTCTATCGCACGGCTGACACGCTCCCTCATCTCAGCAGCTGCAGCCTTGGTAAACGTCACCACAAGCATCCTGTCGATATCTACCGGCGGATCATCCACACATATTCTGTTTACTATACGCTCAACGAGTACAGCTGTCTTTCCTGAGCCCGCTGCCGCCGATACAAGTATATCCCTGTCTCTTAAATCTATAACCTTTTTCTGTTCACTGGTCCATTTAACATCCATATTATGTCTCCCGATTATGGCTTTATATTATTATCTCCATAGCATGCTTTATGCTCTGCCGCTGCAATCTGTGTACGCATTTTATCAAGTACATCTTCCTTATTGTCACCGTTAAAGCTTCTTTCGCTAAAGCCCGGTATCCTTGAATCATACCTGCATATGGCCTGAAAAGCGCAATATGCGCAGCTGTCTATTTTCTTGTTCTTGATAGGATTGACGGCAACATTTCCATCGTATATTTCTCTTCCTATCTCGCGAAGCTTCTCTCGCGCAAACCTTGTTATCACATCAAACTCTTCGGCGTTTGCCACCTTTGAGCCTGCAGCCGGTGTCTGATCCTTTTTTAAGGTGACAGGGATTACGTCAGAGCTTTTCTCAAAGTCCCTGTCCATGCCTCTGTATGCCTTTTCGTCCGAGTTGATAAGCCCGTCAGGCTTGAGCTTCTTTAATATCATCTGATTGATTTCTTCCTCAGACAGCTCAGTGCCAGGTGTCACGTCCTTTAAATCAATTACAGGATCGTCGATGTGATAGTACAGCATACCGCCCGGCTCCACACTTACCTGCTTTAGTGCCTCTTTCTTTTGTTCCATGACAGCGTCCATGTACACTGCAAGCTGAAGCTGCGTGCCATAGTACAGCTTCACCAGGTCAAAAACTGTATTTCCCGACTTGTAATCCAGTACCTTCACAAAAAGCCTGCCCTCATCCGTATATGTGTCAGTCCTGTCCACGCGTCCCTTTATATCAACCGTCACATCATTTGCCATATCAAGGCTCTCGTAAAAGGAAAACTCAAACCTCTCAGGCACAAAGCTGCCTCTTCGTATCTGGGTTGTGAGTGCCCATACTGTCTGCTTAAAGAGCGCCTTCATATGTGATATCGAATGTTGGCTTTCCGCTGTATCAAATATGCCAAAGCCTGCATACTCATCAATCACCTCATTTATTGCTTCCATCGCAAGCTCATCCCTTTTTGCATCTGTCACGCTAAACCAGTCAGTGCTCTCCCTATCAAGCTTCTTACTGTATCTTTCCAGTGCTTCATGGTATATATTACCCATATCAAGGGATGTAAAGCCGCTCTCCTCACGCTCTGTAAGCCTCAATCCATAATTTAAAAAATGCGCATATGCACACCTGGCAAACTGCTCAAAGCGCGTGATACTTCCCTCCATGTGTCTGCCGTATATACTTCTTGCCACATTTCGGCTGATCGGATCCTTTGAATAATGCTCAAACCTTGCATTGATGAGCCGCTCCACGGAATTTTTTTGAGTAAATTCTTTATCGTCTACTTCATTACTGTCCCCTGCATCACTGACTGATGCGTCATAGAGCATCACCGCTGCTGCAATCTCGCACCATCTGTCATCCATCTCATTTGACAGCAGATAATCCAGAGCACTCTGCCTGCTTGATATATCCAAAAGCTGTTCTACATCCTCTGTCTCAGTCACGACAAGCTCCGGAAACATCCCCTTTAATATACCTATGAGGTACGATGGCTGGGCAGCCTTTTTTTCACTGTCAAGCCTCGTATAGCTGATATAAAGCTCCCTGGATGGCTTTGTCATATTCAGATACAGATAAAACCTCTGTATAAATGCCTGCTCCCTTGCCCCAGGCGCAAGCTCTATATCCAGCTCCTTAAGTGCCTCTCTCTCATACTGTGATATGATGCCGCCTCTTCCTGCTGCCTTTGGCACAATCCCATCGTTTACGCCTGCAAAAAACATGACCTTTATGTTGGTCAGACGCGTTCTCTCAATATCTCCGATGGTCACAGTGTCGTATCCCGGCGGTATGACTGCTACATCTGCCGCATCCAGTCCTGCATCCAGTATCTGTGTAAATTCCTCTGCATCCATGCATTCATCGCCCAGCACCGCCACATATTTTTCAAAGAGCTGCATGACTATTTTGTATATCTGTCCATATTCCTTTGATGCGGTCTGGTCCCCTGCATCAAGCAGTGCCTGCTCCTTTTTTGCAAGCTTATCAGGTATATCAAGCAAAACTATCAGCTTATATATAGCGAGCACATAGTCCTTTACCGTTGACTTTTTATCGGAAAACACCTGATATACCGGCTTTAGCAGCTCCATTATATACTCCCTGCTTTGGTTTAAAAGCTCAAGGTCATAGCCTGCCTTATGCTTTGGCAGCCTAACCCACTTTTTGTCCCATGCGCTTTTACCTCTTACTCCACAGGCGAGCACGTAGTTTTCAAGTACATCTATTTCACTGTCCAATAGCTCACTAAAGCCGCACCGCAAAAATCTGAACACCGCATCTGCCGAGAAATTTTGTATCGCAATATCGGGTATTGACCTGATAAACTCAATAAACGGATGGAAAAGTATCTCCTGTGTGGCGTCGATAAAGTAAGGAATATTGTATTTGTCAAATATTTCACGCACATAACCTGTATATATATTCACATCTCCTGTGACTATAGCAATATCTCGGTAACGCAGGTTTTCGTTCCTTACAAGCTCATTAATTCTTCTGGCTATCTTTGTCAGCTCCTGCTTCGGGTCACGCAGACAGTCTATATGAATGTGCTTTGGTGCTTTTTTAAAGGAGCATCTTCGTTTTCTGAAAAGCTGCTGTTCCATAAAGCTTAGCTCTTCGTTTTCTGCAAGCCTGTAGTTTTTATGAAGGATAATAGGTTCCTCGACTTCTATGCCATAAAACGCTGCCATTTCGGTGAGTGATTTCACTGTCCTTTTTGGCATGTCAAACAGCTCCTGCATGCCTCTGCTCTTAAAGATATCCTCACGACAGTCTATTGTGAGCGTTACATATATTTTCTTTGAAATGACAAAGAGCTTTTTGATGAGCTGGTTCTGTATAGGTGTAAATCCGGTAAATTCATCAAATGCAATGACTGAATTTCTAAGAATGGCAGACTCCTCCGCCACATTGCTAAGCACATTAAGTATTTCCTCTGCAGTGATATATTTGTCCTGCATAAACTTCTCAAATGCTTCGTAGAGCACGAGCACATCCTTGAGCTTATCTGAAAGTGTATCAGATAGCCTGCCTGAGGCAATATATCTTCCGAGCTCCTCAGGTGATATATTGTACTGCACAAGCTCCGAAAGCAGTGACTTTACCTCGCTTATATATCCGATGCGGTTTAAGTTTCTGCCTATTACGCCAAGCTTATCGGCCTCCTGTGCCGCAAGCTTTCTGAGTACAAGGTTCTTACCTGTCTCCTCAAGCACCGTGAGATTTGTGATTCCAAGCTCATCAAACACTCTGTAGGCTAAGCGCTTAAAACTTAGCACATCTATATTCATGATAGCTTTATTCTCCGACAAATCTACAAGCTGTCTCTGCGTCTGCATTGTAAACTGCTCAGGCACTATTACAAGATAATTGTCCCTTGGGTTTGCCTTTGCCTCTTTCACTATCCTGTTAAAGAGATATTTTGTTTTTCCGTTTCCTGAATTACCTGTGATAAACTGTAATGACATAAAAAGACTCCATGATTAACTACTGTGTAAAATGTATACTGTAATTATATCATGAAGTCCCCTATTATTGAATTACTTATTGTGCTTCAATTCAGCTTAATAACCGCTATACCTTGTGATTAGTGATGGAAAAGTCTGATTCCTGTAAAGCTCATTACCATACCGTACTTATTACATGTATCAATAACATGATCATCTCTCACAGATCCACCCGGCTGGGCTACATACTTCACGCCACTCTTGTGAGCACGCTCAATGTTGTCACCAAATGGGAAGAATGCATCAGAGCCAAGTGCTACATCTGTATTCTTGTCAAGCCAAGCTCTCTTCTCCTCTGCTGTAAATACGTCCGGCTTTACCTTGAAGAACTTCTGCCACTCACCCTCTGCAAGCACATCCATATAATCCTCACCGATATAAAGGTCAATAGTGTTGTCGCGGTCTGCACGTCTGATACCATCCACGAACTGAAGTCCAAGCACCTGTGGAGACTGACGAAGCCACCAGTTGTCTGCCTTTGAGCCTGCAAGTCTGGTACAGTGGATACGAGACTGCTGGCCTGCTCCGATACCGATTGCCTGGCCGCCCTTTACATAGCATACAGAGTTGGACTGTGTATACTTTAATGTAATCATAGATATTGCCAGATCGATCTTAGCCTGCTCTGTGAGCTCCTTGTTCTCTGTCACAATATTTGAGAAGAAATCATCATCAATATGAAGCTCGTTTCTGCCCTGCTCGAATGTGATGCCAAATACATCCTTTCTCTCGATAGGTTCCGGCTCATATGACGGGTCAATCTCGATAACACAGTAATTGCCTTTCTTCTTAGCTTTTAAAATCTCAAGAGCCTCGTCTGTGTAGCCCGGAGCGATAACACCGTCTGACACCTCTCTTTTGATTACAAGTGCAGTGCTCTTGTCACATACATCTGAAAGTGAAATAAAATCACCAAATGATGACATTCTGTCAGCTCCTCTTGCTCTGATGTATGCATTTGCAAGTGGTGTAAACTCGATATCCATATCATCAACCCAGTAAATCTTTTTCTCCACATCTGAAAGCGGCTGTCCTACTGCTGCACCTGCAGGTGAAACATGCTTGAAGGATGTTGCTGCCGGAAGACCTGTTGCCTTCTTAAGCTCTCTTACAAGCTGCCATCCGTTAAAGGCATCAAGGAAGTTGATATATCCGGCTCTGCCGTTAAGCACCTTTATAGGAAGCTCTCCCTCCTTCATAAAAATTCTGGCTGGTTTCTGATTTGGATTACATCCGTATTTTAATTCGTATTCCTGCATTTTTCTGTTCTCCTGTTTTTTCTGCTTATCTTGTATATTTGACCGTTTATATAGTGTTTTATTTGTTTTTGTTTACGATTCTGCTCTCATACTCGCCTGTTGCGATATCAATATATCTGACAAAAAGTGATACCTTATTGTCCTCGTTAAGGTTCTCCCATACCATATTGGTAAACTCATCGATATCTCCGTCGATATCTACCCATGTAGGCTCACCCTCAAAGCTTGGCAGTGGATTGCCATCGCCCATATATGTATGGATGAAATGTCCCTCTCCAGCAACCGGTGCTGAGTATGCAAATGTGTATCTGTTGCATGCATCAGGATTGCCGTTGTTGCTCTTTAAGATTGACATAGCATAGTTGAACTCGCCATTGTCAATATGCATGATTCCTGAAATTCTAGGTGTATAGTTAGGAGCGTCAGGCTCAAACTCTCTTGTCCTTAAGGCCTGCTCAAATGTCTGCTGCTTGTCCATCAGCTCATAGATAGTATCTGTCTGGTCACCGTTTGTGACAATTGTCTTGTTGCCGAGCACTCTTACAGGTGCGTAAATGATAAGACTTGGATCCTCAAGCTTTGAAGGGTCAAATGCCTGTGTTCTGATGCCCTCGCCATCCTCTACAAATACTCTGTTGCGGCTGTTTTCGCTTCTGCCCATGATAAAGTATGCTGTTACAGCCTTCTTACCATCCTTTGTGCGGCCGATTACGATACCTCTGCCAGGGTATGTTGTGCTTGATAATTCCTTTGCTAATGATACTCTTTCCATGTCATCCTCCATGTTTTCTGATAATGTGGTCTGCATCCCCAAATTACTCGGGCCTGCCGGAATAAAAAAGACCGTCTGAACACACATAATAATATAAAGCTCTGCAGGAAACTTATATAAATGTGCGCCCAGACGGTCGGCAATCAACTGTTATACTCCATGTGGTTATCCACTTCCGTCAGTCATATAACTGTCTTTATTTAAGCATGTATTTTTATCATTGTCAAGTACCACTTTAAAATAAGCATGTACTTATAAGTTATTCTTATAAGTACATGCTTGTAAACAATGCCATTATTTACTAATTTTTAAAGCTGTGAATAGGTGCCGGGATTCTTCCTCCACGGTTTACAAATGCATCACAAGAGAATCTGTTTACCGGCATAACCGGTGCACTTCCAAGGAGTCCTCCGATTTCTACCACATCACCTACATCCTTTCCGATTGCTGGAAGCAGTCTGCAGGCTGTTGTCTTTTGATTTATCATACCGATAGCCATCTCATCTGCGATAATTCCTGAAATTGTGGTGGCCTTTGTATCGCCCGGGATTGCAATCATGTCAAGTCCCACTGAGCACACACAGGTCATAGCCTCAAGCTTTTCGAGAGTGAGTGCACCATCGTTTACGGCATCTATCATTCCCTGATCCTCTGATACAGGAATAAAGGCACCTGAAAGTCCACCGACATATGAGGATGCCATGATACCGCCCTTTTTCACCTGATCGTTTAAGAGTGCAAGTGCTGCTGTTGTTCCCGGAGCTCCGGCTCTCTCTAAGCCTATCTCGCAGAGAATATCAGCTACAGAGTCTCCGATAGCCGGTGTAGGTGCAAGTGAGAGGTCTATGATTCCAAATGGCACTCCAAGCTTCTTTGAAGCCTCCTTTGCCACAAGCTGTCCTACTCGTGTAACCTTGAAGGCTGTCTTCTTGATTGTCTCACAGAGCACCTCAAAATTCTCGCCTCTTACCTTTTCAAGAGCAGTCTTTACTACTCCGGGTCCGCTGACACCTACATTGATGATGGCATCAGCCTCTGTCACACCATGGAAGGCTCCTGCCATAAACGGATTGTCATCAGGAGCGTTGCAGAATACTACAAACTTGGCACAGCCTGATACAGGAAGGTGCTTTGTCACCTCTGCTGTCTCCTTTATCATCTCGCCAATCAGCTTTACTGCATCCATGTTGATTCCGGTTTTTGTAGAGCCAACATTTACAGAGCTGCATACCAGATCTGTCTCAAGCATTGCCTGAGGGATGGATTTGATTAAAAGCTCATCCGCCTTTGTCATGCCCTTTGACACAAGTGCTGAGTATCCACCGATGAAGTTGACACCTACCTCTTTGGCAGCTCTGTCAAGTGTCTTTGCTATGGTAACAAAATCCTCTGAGCTCTTGCAGGCCGCACCGCCGACAAGGGCGATAGGTGTAACTGAAATACGTTTGTTTACGATAGGGATACAGTAGTTGTTCTCTATCTCTTTTCCTGTTGATACAAGATTCTTTGCAAGTGTTGTAATCTTATTGTAAATATTCTCATTTACCTTTGCAAGGTCTGAGTCTATACAGTCGAGCAGGCTGATACCGAGTGTGATTGTACGCACGTCAAGATTTTCCTTCTCCACCATGTCATTGGTCTCAATTACTTCACCAATATTTATCATTTTGCTGTTCTCCTTTAACTGTGTATGACATTTTTATGCTAAACTAGATTCGATGCATCATCTCAAAGATTTCTTCCTTCTGACACTTTATTGTTACACCAATTTCTTCTCCAAGTGCATCAAGCTGGTCAGAAATCTCTGCAAATGAAGCTGTAGCATTTGCCATATCAACAATCATCATCATGTTGAAATAACCTGAAACGATAGTCTGTGAGATATCAAGCACGTTTACACTGCCCTCTGACAGATATGTACATACCTTTGCGATGATTCCTACTGTGTCTTTTCCGACAACTGTGATGATTACTTTGTTCTTTGAGTTATCCATAACAACTTATTCTCCTGTTCTCTTATTCTACGGCTATGCGGTCTGATGCCCTGTCTCTCTTAGCCACATACATAGGGAAATCACTTGCCTTATATGGATTGTCTCCCATTGTGACCTCAAGCCTGACGGCTTCATACGCCAGCTTTTCGTAGTTGTTTTCTTTACTAAGGTGTCCCAGTATTACTGAGCCAAATTTATCATGAAGAAGCTCGCATAACAACTGCCCGCTTCTCTCATTCGACAAATGTCCGCTGTCACCCATGATTCTGCGCTTGAGTGGATACGGATATGCCCCTGTCTGGAGCATATTTATATCATGATTGGCTTCAAGCAGCAGCCCATCCAGGTTCTGAAGCTTTGAAACCAGTGCGTCATCATACGTGCCAAGGTCTGTCACGACCGCCATCGCATGATTTTCGTTTTTAAATCTGTACGCGACAGGATCAGCCGCATCGTGTGATATGTGAAGCGGCTCAAACTCTATATCGCCTATTGTAAAATCGACGCCTGCCTCAATAGGATGAAACAGCTCATCATCTATATTTCCAACGGATTTGGTACATTTTATGGCCCCGATTGTGGCCTTTGTTGCATAAATCGGAATATGATAGCGTCTTGCCATGACACCAAGCCCTGCGATATGGTCTATATGCTCATGTGTCACGAGAATCCCCTGCATATCTGTGGCAGTCATATCAAATTCATTCAGTCCGTTTTCTATTTTCTTACCGCTGATGCCCGCGTCTATGAGCACATGACAATCATCCGTACCCACGCATATACAGTTTCCACTGCTGCCGCTGGCAATGCTGCATAATTCTAACATGTTAATTCTCTTTCCAGTATAATTCTATTTTGTCTCCCTCATGAAGCTCCTCGGAAAACTGGGCATCTCTGCCATTTATTACAGTGGCTATTGCCCTGCCCTTTCCTGCCTGTAAATCAAATGAGATATGGGTAAATATATCGACAAATATATATGTATCCTTGCCGGACAGCTCTACAGGCTCACCGTTTACAATTACTGTAACTGTATTTTCTGATGAGTCTTCTTCGTGTATTTCTTCCTGTATATCATTTTTTGGCAATTCATTTTCCGGCAATTCGTTTTCCGGCACAGCAGGTGCTTCAGCTTCTTTAGCAAACTCATCATGCAGCTCATCGAGCACCTGATTCATCATCTGCTCTGATGTTCTGGTCACTGTGTTGTCTGACTCTGTGCTGTTTGCATCCTGCTCAGCTAAGACCGAAGCATCATCTGAATCAGACTCTTGTGTGTCATTATAATTGTTATTGTCGATTCTTGCAACACCATATTCATCTGTTTTCCACTCAACAGAGAAATTTTCATATACAAGAGTGTCGAGATCAGCCTCTTCATTGTTTACAAATATCATTTGGTCTGTGTCAATAACGAGGTCCATAAACTGCGCAATCTGACGCACTGTATAGTAATTTCTTGTCTCAATCACATCGTTTTCCCTGATGCTGTAATCCTCCGGCTCAAGCCTTCCGTTTACCTGGACAAACCTTGGACATGATACCTTTCTGCCGTTTATGATAAAAGTAATGACGGAATGATTGTACTCATCAAGCTGCGATATCTTATACTCTGCTGCCTCTCCTGCTGTGGACGGCTCGATGATTATCTCACTGTTTGGCTCAAGCGGTGTATTGATGCTTGCAGGCTTTCCGTTCATGGTCACCACTGCGCCCTCTCCGGCCTCGCCTCTTACAAGCCTCGCCACACCGTTTACCGTAAAGTTTATCGGGGTGCCGCGCTTTGGAAACAGCTCATCGTTTGAAAATCCCGCCTGAAGCGCCGCATCGACTATTGTAAGCCTGTTATTGTCATAGAGCTTTATTCTCTCACCATTGAATCTGACCATGATAAAATTATTTCTCTGCTCATAATAATTCAGACATATACCAATTGGAGTGACAAGAAGTGGATCCTTCTTAATATCCTCCTGCTCAAAGGTCACATCGCCAAGCACTTCCTCACCTCTTAGAGCGACTCTTTCCTCCGGCAGGTCAAGGTCTTCCGCAAGCTTTTCCGTGAAGCCGTGTATCTTGCCTCCGCCTCCGACTACAAAGCAGGCACTCACTGTTTTGTCACCGTTTAGCTCTCTGATTTTAGCCGATACCTCTTGTGCAATACTATCAACAACAGGTGCTGCCACATCCCAGACATCCTGTGCAGGAATTGTGTGCTCGATGCTCATGATATCCTTGTATGTAACCGTATCACTTGTCGTAGACTGAAGCTTGATGCTCTCCGCCATATTGAAATCCACGAGGAAATGCTGCACAATAACTTCTGTCATCTCATCTCCTGCATGCGGTATCATGCCATAGGCTATGATACTTCCGTCTCTTGTGATTGAGATATCACTCGTTCCGGCTCCCACATCGACAAGTGCGATATTAAGCATACGATAGTTCTCCGGAATTGCCACATTGATAGCGGCGATAGGCTCCAATGTCATATTGGCAACACTAAGCCCTGCCTGTCCCACTGCCGCATAAAGTCCGTCAACCACATCCTCCGGCAGAAATGTAACTATGATATCCTCGCCTATTTTGTTTGCCTTATGACCCTCAAGGCTGATAAACACATCATCATTCAAAAAGAATTTGACTGTAGAATATCCCACACAGTAAAACTTATAGCTTGTATCGTTAACCTCCTTGAGTGCCTCCTGTGCTTTTTCTATGCCAAGCAGGTTAAGCGTATGGACATCCTCTCCGGTCACCACAGACTCCTGCGCATACTCATACTCCACATGCGTCGTGACAGTCTTTAATACTCGTCCTGCGGCTGCTATACACACCTCTTCAAGTGGCTGTCCTGTCTGTTTTTCAAGCTCGTCCTTTACTTCCTTAATGGTTTTTGCCACCCTGCCTATATCATGTATCTGACCGTCAAGCATCGCTCTGGTCTCATGCTCCCTGACATACTGTGCTGTAACCACAAATTCCTTGTCATCAGTCTGATAGCCGACAGTTCCTACAACATTTCTTGTACCAATGTCCAAACCGAATACATTGTTCATTCCCACTACTCCTTGTATTTGCTAAGCGCTTTATTTATTGAAGCTATCGTGTTTTCGATATCTCCATCATTATCGATAACCTCCTTGCAGTGCCTTCTGTACTCAGCTTCTTTAAGCTGGCTTGCAAAGATACTGTCAATCTTCTCATCTGAATAGCCTCTTGATGACTTAAGTCTTTTTCTTCTGACTTCTTCACTTGCATAAATATACCACAGCTCGTCGCAGATTTCACCATATCCCTCCTCTATAAGGAGTGCTGCTTCAAGCACAAGCATGAACAGACCATCTTTTTTTGCCTCTTTAACTGCATTAAGCACATATTCCTTTACTGCAGGATGCACTACTTCGTTTAAAAGCTCTCTTTTTTTATCATCCGAAAAAATCACTCCGGCAAGTGCCGGTCTGTCAAAATGCCCGTCCTCAAGCCATATCGGTTCGCCCGCAAACAATTCCCTTAATCTGTTGTAGCAGTCGCTTCCCGGCTCCATCAGCTCATGTGCTATCTCATCGGAAAGCATGACCTTTACGCCATCAAGTTCCTTAAGATAGCTAAGCACTGCCGATTTTCCGGCACCTACACCACCTGTTATTCCTATAAAAATCATATTATTTCCTTTTCTGTCATCAATGCGCATCATACCAGTCATAGCCACACTCGGTGCCCACCTCCATGGATACCTTCATGTCCACCGCGCCACGCATTTCTTTCTCCAGAAGCTTAATCACTTTATCCTTCTCAGCTTCCTTTGTCTCAATTAATAGCTCATCATGCACCTGAAGGATAAGTCTTGACTTTAAGCCTTCGTCAAGAAGCCTGTCATGCACACGTATCATGGCAATCTTTATGATATCGGCTGCTGTACCCTGAATAGGTGAGTTCATCGCAACTCTCTCTCCAAACTGTCTTTGCATGAAATTGCTCGAGTTCAGCTCGGGAATCGGTCTGATACGTCCAAACATGGTCTTTGTATAGCCATTTTTCTTGGCATCCAAAACCGTCTGATCCAAAAACTCCTTAATCTTTGGATATTTGACAAAATAGCTGTCTATATAGCCCTGTGCCTCTTTCCTTGAAATCCCCAGGTCGTTAGACAGACCAAACGCGCTGATACCATATACGATACCAAAATTTACCGCCTTGGCATTTCGTCTTTGAAGGTCTGTGACCTCATCAAACGGTGTGTCAAACACAAGGGATGCTGTACTTCTGTGGATATCCTGACCATTCTTAAAGGCCTCTATCATCCTTTCATCCCCTGAAAGCGCCGCAAGCACCCGAAGCTCGATCTGCGAGTAGTCTGAGTCAACAAACAGATCTCCATCCTCAGGCAGAAATACCTTTCTGATAAGCTTGCCCAGCTCAATCCTTATCGGGATATTCTGCAGATTAGGCTCTGTGCTTGAAAGACGGCCTGTCGCAGTGATTGTCTGATTTAAGGTAGTATGGATTTTGCCATCGGATGCAATATATCCCGAAAGTCCGTCAGCATATGTGCTCTTTAGCTTTGTGAGCTGTCTGTATTCCAATATATCCGCAACAATCGGATACTCCGGCGCCAGCTTTTCAAGCACATCTGCCGCAGTCGAATAACCGGTCTTTGTCTTCTTTTCATTTGGCAGTCCAAGCTTTTCAAAGAGAATGACTCCAAGCTGCTTTGGCGAATTTATATTAAACTCTTCACCTGCTGCCTCATATATTTTCTTTTCAAGCTCAGTTATCGAAACAGCAAGCTTGTCTCCATACTCCTTAAGCTTTATTCCATCAGCCCTTATACCCTCATTTTCCATATCATACAGCACAAAAACGAGCGGGAGCTCGATATCTCTGTAAAGAGTGAGCATATCCATTTCCTTTAGCTTCTGCAAAAGAACCGGCTTTGATTTCCAGGCAGTATACACCTCGTAGCAGGCACAGTCCACTGCCTTTTTCTCATCCTCCTTCATCATCCGGGTGAAATCAAGCTTTCCCAGATAATCCTTTTTAGATGAGAGCATAAGCCCCAGATAGTCCTTTGCAACCGCATCATAGGGATACTCCCCGACAAGCGGATTGATAAGGTATGCAGCCACCATCATGTCAAAATATCTGCCTCTGTCATCTGCCTTTATCTCTTTGCTCTTAAATCTGTGCAGATTGGTCTTTAAATCCGGTGATATCCATGACTTTACTTCCAGGGTATTTAATTTTTCATCTAGGAAGCTGCTTGAAATCTCATCACCTGTACAGATAAAATAAATGTCCTCCTCTGAAAAACAAATCGAAACAGCAAGATAATCGTTCGAAACCGACTCCGAAAACAGACTTAGCTGTCCATCACTTTCGCTGTTTTCCAAAGACTCTCCCGGTACTACCGCAAAAGCGACCTCCCTGCCCTTTGCCTTCTCAAACACACTCTCTGCAGTCTTTAAGTCCCTTACTACCACAAAATGCTCCTCGGCATTGTTTTTAGGAGCCTCCACGTTAAACCGTGACAGCATGTTTTTGAATTCGTATCTTTTGCACAGTAAAAAGGCTTCCTCAGTGTAGAGTGACTCTACTCCGCCACTAAGCTTTGCATCAGAAAATTCATAGTCAACCGGCGCATCAAGTATGATTGTCGCAAGCTCCTTGCTCATAAGCGCCTGCTCCCAATACTCCACTATATTCTTTGAAGCCCTTGGCGGCTTTACATTCTCAGCGTCCTCATGTACTGCCTCTATACAGTGATATTTTGCTATAAGTGCGCCTGCTGTCTTTTCGCCGATACCGGGTACCCCGGGAATATTATCAGATGTATCTCCCTGCAGAGCCTTTACATCGATAAATTCCTTTGGAGTGACGCCGTACTTTTCGATAACATCTGCTGTATTGTAGTTTTCTATCTCGGTTCCTGTTTTCTTTGTCTTTGGAATCCTTACCATGACATGGTCTGTCGCAAGCTGTAAGAGGTCTCTGTCTCCGGAGATTATGGCGACATCCATACCGGCCTTTTCTGCCCTGACAGATAAGGTTCCAAGTATATCGTCGGCCTCATAGCCTTCCTTTTCCACGATTTTAATGCCCATAGCGGTAAGCATTTCCTTTATCATAGGCACCTGCTGCCTGAGTTCCTCGTCCATAGGCTTTCTCGTGCCCTTGTACGCATCAAACATCCTGTGGCGAAACGTCGGCGCATGCACATCAAATGCCACCGTCAGATAGTCAGGCTTTTCCTCGTCAAGAATCTTGAACATGATATTCAAAAATCCATAGACTGCATTTGTGTGAAGTCCCTCTGAATTGGTCAGATCAGGCAGCCCGTGATATGCCCTGTTTAAAATACTGTGTCCGTCTATAAGTACAAGCTTTTCACTCATTTCGATACTTTCCTTACTGTCAATTATAATATTGTTGTAATCGCTGCCGGTCACACTGCAGTGCAGGCAGTAACGTTAAATAGCTCTTGTATATTTCTTAAGCCACTGAGCCTCCTCATCATTCAAAAAAGGTGAAACAAGCTCATAAACTCTAGCATGGTAAGCGTTCAGGTATCCCTTTTCCCTGTCTGTCATCTGATTTGGATCAATCGCATCTAAATCTATAGGCACATATGTCAGATTCTCAAAATACATGAACTGGCCATACTCATTTTTCTCACCCTTTCGACAGATAAGCTCATTCTCTGTACGAATACCGAATTTGCCCTCTAAATAGATGCCCGGCTCATCTGTAGTGACCATGCCCTCTTCTATCACACGCTCTGCAGTTCTGCCCGGGTACTGCTTCCAGTGGAAGCTGTTTGGTCCCTCATGCACATTGAGCACATAGCCCACACCGTGTCCGGTGCCATGATTGTAGTCCATGCCAATCTCCCAGAAAGGCTCTCTTGCCAGAATATCAAAGTTAAGACCCGAGCAGCCCTCCTTAAACTTTGCATTTGCCAGGTTCATATTTGAGCGGCAAACTCTCGTAAACATATCCTTCATCTCATCAGTCACAGGGCCTAGTGCAAAGGTTCTCGTGATATCTGTGGTTCCCTCCAGATAATGTCCGCCTGAATCAACTAAAAGAAGACTCTCAGGCTTAAGCTGCCTGTCAGACTCCTCTGTTGCAGAGTAATGCACAATAGCACCATGATCAGCATATCCGCATATTGTGGCAAAACTCAAATCAAGAAAGCCCTCCTGCTCAGCTCTAAGCGATGCAAGATAATCTGAAGCCGAAATCTCTGTCATAGGTATCTTACCTATATTTGTCTTAAGCCAGTACATGAACTTGCACATCGCAACTGCATCCTTTAAATGCGCCTTGCGCAGATTTTCAAGCTGTACTTCATTCTTTACGGCCTTCATGACAACTGTAGGATCCTCCGCATCAATCACCTTAACACCATCCGGCAGGCTGTCGCAGATGCGGTAATTTACAATCGATGTATTTAAAAGCACTGTCTCTTTTTCATCAATATGCTTCACATATTCATAAAAATCATCGTAAGGTCTTGTCTGTATACCATTCTTATCGAGGTATGCCTTAAGAGTCTCTGTCACAACCTCTTCCTGCAAAAACCATATGCAGCTGTCCTGTGACAGTGCCAGGTATGAAAGCACTACAGGCACATAGCTTATGTCGCCTCCCCTGACATTTAAAAGCCAGGCGATATCGTAAAGTGATGACATCAGATGAAGGGTTGCACCCTTTTGTGCCATCTGCTCTCTGACTCTTTTAAGCTTTGAGCTTATATCCTCACCGGTATATTTATTGTCAAAAATCATGACAGGTGCCTTTGACATAGGTGGTCTGTCAGTCCATATGAGGTCAATCAGATCCTCATTTACGTACATGCTGCCGTGCTTTTCTTTTGCGATTTCTGAAAGTCTTTTGCCCCATGCGGCATTTACCACTCTGCCGTCAAAGCCTATTACACCGCCATCCGAAAGAGTATCCTTTATATACTCATCAACTGTCGGTACGCCCTCCTCGCCAATCTTAAAGAGCTTTACAGTGGTATCCTTAAGCTGCGCAGCCGCCTGCACAAAATACCTGCCGTCTGTCCATAGTCCGGCCTCATCCATAGTGATGACTGCGGTTCCTGCTGAGCCTGTGAAACCGGTAATATATTTGCGTGCCTTAAAATGCTCTCCTACATACTCTGACTCATGAAAATCAGCAGTAGGAACCACATACAGCGAGATGCCTCTCTTTGCCATCTCGCTTCTCAATGCTTTTAATCTATCCTGTATCATCTTATTATGCCTCTTTAAATTCAAAAAATTTTGTATCTAATTCCGGATACATTCTCTTTAATGAGATTGGTTTGCCGGATTTGTTCAAAAAGCAATGGCTGCTTTTTGCAGTGGTGCGAAGCTCGCCTGTCTCTTTGTCCTTCATGACATACTCAAGCTCCATCTTGATTCCGTTATACTTAAGCAGCTTTGTGTAGATGACGACCGTATCATCGAAATGTACCATACTGTGATACTCTACCGATATCGACAGCACCGGACTTATGATTTCCATATCCTCCATCTGCCTGTAGTTGAGTCCTATCTGATCCATCAAATCAAGTCTTGCTTCTTCCATCCACTTTACATAGTTTGAATGGTGGATTATACCCATCTGATCTGTTTCATAATACTTTGCGTGGTGCTCGTAAGGACGGATTCTAAGTTCACCTTGTGAGCCGGCAATCTGTAACTCATTGTTTGCCATAAAAACTTCCTCCATTCATATTTTGGTCTTATTTCTATTATGCCACATTGGACAGCTAAATTCAACGACTTGACCGTAAAATATAAGCCGGCTGCTACCTGCGTATCATGCTGTAGCAGTCTCTGCATATATTGCGCGAATTTCCAATCGGAAGTATTCTTCCGCAATACCGGCATCTGATAATATACTCATCCTTGCTCTTTGATAGAAGCTGCATAATCTTTGCCTGTGTTTTGTCGCGCTCGTTTTCAAGCCAGTCATCCTCCACAATTTTGCCCATGCGGACTGAAAACTGATAGTACAAATCAAGCTTTTTGTAATAGGATTCGTATTTCATGAGTCCCTGATACTTTGAATGCTTATCAGGCTTGTCGAGAGAGATATCAGATGTATACGACATGCAGTAGCGCAGCCATTGTCTGACAAGCTCCCTGTCCTTTATATCTATAGGACATGTAATCATCTTATAAAGCAGATATTTGTCATCAAAATCTGCGATAAAGTATCGCTCCTTATACGCATATCCATACAAAAACAATATCTCATCGACATTTATTTTCCTAAACGGTGCTGATGGCTCTGCCTCATGCCAGAGCTTAATTATCGCATCAAGTGGCGCATCCATTGTAAGGAGCACCTGCGGGAAGCCCAGACTTACTATATCAATATCCTGCTCCGGTATATTTAGCGTATTCTTCAGATAATTCAGATTCTTTTGTCCCAAAGCTGTCACATAGCCTGTATCATACAGACCAAATCTGCCTGCACGACCCGCTATCTGTTTTATCTCAGAGATGACAAGCGGACGTCTTGATACTCCATCAAACTTTTCCACCTCCAGAAATACAATTCTTCTGACCGGCAGATTGAGTCCCATTCCTATCGCATCTGTTGACACGACAACCTGTGTCTTTTTCTCATTAAAAAGCGTCATCTGCCTGCGCCTTATTTCCGGTGGCAGACTTCCGTATATGACACTTGGCTTTATGCCGTTTTCCTCCAGACGCCCTGCTATATTGAGTACCGACTTCTTTGAAAATACGATAAAGGCATCGCCCTCTCTTAAATCCTGTGGAAATGAAAAAGGCTTATCCTCCAGCTTTAGCGCAGTCTTTCTCTCATACTCCCTTATCTCATACTCGTCATGGCACAGATTAATCAGATGAATGACTACATCCTTTGCCACCGGACTCATGCATATATGAATCTCTCCTGCAAGTGTACCAAGAATTGCCCTGGTCCATGAATGTCCCCTGTCATCATCTGCAACCATCTGTGCCTCATCAATCACTGCGATATCATACTCCTTATCACAGTCAAGCATCTCCACTGTCGATGCTGTAATTCTGCTGTCTGATACCTCAAGACACTCCTGGCCTGTAAGCATGGTGCATGGTATGCCTGCATCATGCATCTTCTCATATACCTCAAGTGCCAGAAGTCTAAGAGGCCCCAGATAAACTCCGTTTTGCGCCAGCTTAAGCCTCTCAAGCGCCTGATATGTCTTACCGCTGTTAGTCGGGCCTATATGGAGTATGAAGCGCCTTTTCATGCTCTGTGCTTTTGGAAACTCAAGCTCCGGCCGTGCCGGAACCAGCGTGACAATCTCTCTTCTAAGCTCCTTGCTGCGGTACTCATTGTAAAGCGCCTTCATGCTCCTTGTACATATCGCACCTATATACTCCTTACGCAAAAGCTTTAGAAAATCCTCTGTGAGATACTCTGCCTCCTTCTCATCAAACTGCTCCATATCCACCCTGACGAGTTGCGGAAGGATTTCTCTATTTAAAATCTGCCTTGCATTTTTATTGTTGGAATAGTAGGTAATCAATGCAAGCCTTTTTATTTCCTGATGCAGCTTGTCAAGTGCCACAGTCTCATTTTTTGAAAATCGCGCATATTTAATTGATTTTGCTTTACTATTGAGCCTGTGAATATAGTGTGCCAGCTTTACAGGCTTACCTGTACTTCTCTTCGCATTCTCCCTGTACTGATCAACATAAAACTGTACCAGTACCTCTTCAAACGATTTTTCCATATATGTGTGTTATCCTCTTTATTTATATACACCGTTAAGAGTCACCTCAAACGTAACATCCTTTCCTGCTAGTTCTGTATTTACCTTATAATCATCCGGGAATTTAAGGTTTAAATCAAAGGTTTCTCCCACCTTGTGACCTACCACTCCGTCCTCAAAGCCATCTATATAGCTGCCTGAGCCAAGCACGAGGTCTGTGCCCTGTCCATCAGTGCTTCCACCCTCGAATTTTTCACCGTCCATATATCCGGTGTAATCAATATTTACCTTATCTCCGTTTTCTGCAACCGTGTCAGTCTCTGTATTAAGTGTTGCCGCCTCGGTCTGTGAATCACTGCTTTGTGTCTCGGATGCCTGAGATTCCGTGGTCTGTGATGCAGCTTCTGTACCATCAGTGCCATTTGATGATGAACCTCCCGATGTCGCAACTGCCCAGATTAGCACTATGACTACCACGACAACTGCCACTACCGGCACCCAGAATTTCAGCAGATTCACAACCTTTGCCTTCTTTTCTGCCTTCTCTCTTTCGATTCTTCTTTTTTCCTGTGCGATTTTTTTGTTTTGCTTGTTCATTTTGTTAATCTCCTGTTTTATTTTTATTATTGAATTATACTATTACAATTTGAACATTCTGTGTTTCGCATAAATGAACTGTATGCGTTACAGGTCATTGTAAGCATTATCTGTCACTGTTTGCTTTAAACTTTAAACGGCTGCGTCTCTTAACTATTTGACGCAACAATAAAAGCAGTAGAAAGACACCCACACAGCCTGCGCTTATAGCTGCACCTGCCTTAAGCCCTGGTGTCTCATAATAAAGCTCTATCTCATGCTCTCCCTCATCCAGATGAATGCTCACAAAGGTATCTGAAAAATCCTCATACTCTGCATCCTTCCCATCCACCTTCATAGTCCATCCCTTTTCACTCGGAATAGAAAGCACAAGCTGTCCTGCCTGCTTCACATCAATGTGTCCGCTTATGTGTGTATCTGAAAAATCATCCACCGAGAGTGTCTGATCATTAAGCTCATTGTATGCACCTTCCACTGCTGCAGCATTTAGCTCGTATACGTTAAATCGTACAGCATCGGCAGCAGTGTTTGTGACGGAAACTGTCTCCCCCGCCTTCACGTATCCCAGGTCAAACAGATACCTGTGAGTGGTCTTCGAATATGTGGTCTCATACTCTCCGTGGCTGAATGTCAGACTGTCAGTGCTACACGAATCGTATGCCGCATAATAATATCCGTCATGGTCAAAGGTGAGAGTCGTAGTTCCCGGATTTTCGTCCTGAATGCACTCTGTCAGGGTCAGCGTATCATCTGCTGCGCCAAGGAGCCTGCCAAGGGAATTAATCGAATAGATTTTCGATGACGAGGATGGCTTCCACGCATCAATCACTCCCTCATCCATCATAAAACCAAGCGGAAGTGTGTAGTTATTCCGATACAGATAGTGATTTCCGCATTTTCCAACAAGTGTAGTCAGCTCATTCTGTGGCTGTATTGATTTTGTAACCATATATCTGACCGAAAGCATAGCTGACGTGACAGGTGTGGCACCGTTATAACAGTAGAAATTCTTGCCTCCCTCCATATAAAGCGCCTGATAAAAATGGCTCACATTTATATTCATCAGGGAAGAAAACTGTGTTCCAGAAGCATAGCCGTATCGTGTGCCATCATTTTTAGTAAGTCGGCCTGTATCCTCAACTCTGTAAAATGGTACATTGTTGTCAGCTGCATCCTCTTTTGCCAGCTCCAGTGCCTTTTGCATATCGTCCACATTGGCATTGTAGCTGCTTCTGCCAGTACATCCAAGTCCTGTCACAGCCATATTGACAGCCAGCTCCACAATCGCAATACCGCATGTTATGACCATCAAAAGCTCCCTGTTTTTCCTTGCTGCAAGCTTTAAGAGTACTGTCATAATGCCGTACAGCGCAACAAACAATATGCTTATGATAACTGCATAATACTCTGTCACATCCTCACCGGCAAACATCGTGCTTACTGCCATAAGCGCCGATGCAAATACCACTGCCACGCCAATATGCCACAATCTTATGCCACGCCACTTTCTTACTGTAGCATAGCCTATGGTCAATACAAGAAATGCATACAGATACGACTGTCTGCCAGGCAGCGAGTCTGGAAAATGCAGACCGTGCCATATAAAGTCAAGCTGTTTATTGGCAAAGCTTGCCATGAAAAACAACACAAACAATACGGGAGCTATTTTTTTCTTCCAATTAATCCTTTTGTTGAGCATAAACAGTATCAAAAACATCACACTAAAGGCTCCGGCATACAGATTCGGCCAGTTCTCTGCACCCTCATAGACGCTTGCTGTCGTGCACATCCTGCCGACCTCTGATAAGAGATTAAAATACCACTCTATCTGCTTTTGAAACTCGATGCCCGACGAACCGCTGTAGCTTAAAATGATAAGCTCCGGGATGATTAGCACCATCGCAGTGCCTCCAGCCAAAAGCGAGTAAACGGCAAATCTCACAATTGCAGCCATTTTACCGCCATTTTGCGTAAAGAAAAGCCATGCAAACCAGAATACCAAAAAGATGCAAAGCATGATGCTCAGATAATAGTTTGACAATATACAAAGTGCCAGTGATACATAGTAAAGCACCGGCTTTTTGTCCCGCACAAGTTTCTCAAGTCCCACTATCGCAAGCGGTGCAACCGCCACAACATCCATCCACATGACATCCCAGCTATACGCAGCTACAAAGCCGGAAAGCGCATATGCCGTAGAGAAAACAAATGCCGGCACAAATGTATTATTATGATATCTGTTATCCTTTCCAAGAATTACAAAGTGCTCCTTCAGAAAATAGAAAAATGTTGCTCCGCTTAACGAAATCTTAAAAATGATTAGCAGCTCGATAAACTCAATAATATGGCTCTTTGGAAAAAGCACCACAATCCAGTTTAACGGACTCGCCAGATAATAGGCAAATACCGATACAAAATCACTGCCAAGCCCGATATTCCATGTATACATGAGGCTCGCACCATTTCTTAGCTTCTCCCACAGCTCATTAAAGAAAGGCAGATACTGGTGATACAAATCCATATGCAAAAGGCAGTAATCGCCAAATGGATATACACCATTTCCTATACAGATGATTATACATATGAAAAACGGAATTAAAAACGCTGTCAAAAGTGGATGCTTTTTAACAAAATTCATCACTTATCCTCCCAGTCAAACAGTCTGTAATATTGCAAAAGCTTATAATCGTTTAGCATATCCGAATCGGCCTGCTTATTTTTGCTGCCGGTTGCCTTGTCTGATTTATTTGATGCTTTATCTAATGTCTTATCTGCAGTTTTATCCGTGCGTACCGCTGATATAATTGGATACTCCTCCTGCAGCTTTAGCAGAAAACTCTGATAGTCATTTGTCGGCACACCTGCCGCTTTAAGTACGTTTGCAGCCAGATAATTAACGCTCGTGTCTTTTCCTGCAGCCTCATCAATATCATAATTTGCCCAGATAACATACGGCACCTGATAGCGCAGCTTAAGCTCTTCATTTGATAAATTATTATAGTCCATGCCGTTTGCTGCAAGAACAGAGCTCGCCACAGTATCATTTGGCTGATGATCACCGAAAAATACCACTATAGTTTTCTCATCCACATTCGAGAAATATTCAATGAGGTTCTTTAAATCCTCGTCTGTCATCTTAATCAAAGAAAGATACTGGTCAAGTGCAGAATTATTGAGCTTATCCGCTGTCACCGTATTGTCAAAACCGTAGTAGGTATCCGTGTATCCACCATGGTTTTGCATAGTGACATTGAATATAAATGCCGGCTGACCATCCGGTTTGTTCTCATAGGTCTCAATAATCCTGTCAAAAGACGTCTCATCACTTATATATTTGCGCACAAACCTCTGATTAGAATAATCCTGCATAAACGAAAGATTGTCAAATCCCAAAAGAGGATAGACCGTATCCCGGTTCCATCCACTGCCATAGTACGGATGCTGTGCATACGTTGCGTAGCCTATGCTTTTTAAATAGCTTGCAAGAGAAGGTGTCGTGCTCTTTATATACTGCTGATAAGGAATACTCCCTACCGGAAGAAAAGCCATCGTATTGCCTGTCAAAAACTCAAACTCGGTATCGGCGGTATTGCCACCGCATACAGACGTATTCAGATATCCTGTTATAGTGTTCTCATTGCCCTTTTCAAGACTGTGTACAAACGGCATATAGTCTGTATTTGTATCAAAATCACCGAGCACTGACAGGTCTGAAAATGCCTCATCCATCACAACTATAATATTCGGATAATCACTTTTATCTGTAATTGCAGTATTATTAGCTGCATCTGAATTATCATCTGTACCGGAATAGCTGTCAAGCAGCTCCTTAGCCTTCTGTCTGCTATACCCATCAGGCTTATCAACCGCCACAAACTTAAGATCCATCGCAAAGGTCACCGCCATTCCATTCACCTTTGTCATATATGCAGGTGTAAATAGAAACGGATACAGGTAATTGTCCGTCTGGAAATCCTCATCCTGCAGGGCATTCACAAACAGGCACAGCGCAAGTATTCCAAGCACTGTCGGAATTAGTTTGAACCTGAATTTCCACTTAATTCTGAAATCAACAAAATGCATCAGTATAATAAGAGCTATAAATATAACTGTAACAACAACTACTCCTGCAGTCGGTGCGAAATCATAATTGGATGCAACACTTGTCGCCGTACCAATTGAAAAAATATCCCACGGAACAAAAGGAGTCGAGCGGAAAAGCATAACATAATGATTAATCAGTCCAAAAACCATGGCCAGAATAAAAACTGTACGAAGTGCCCATTTCGCCCTGCCCGTAACAAAATAAAGAATCCAGGCAATCAGCTCAAACAAAATAATATTAAAAAAACCTGCCATAAATCTGACTTCTTCAAAAGGATTATGTTCGTAGAACTCCATAAGATAAAAAGCCGCAATCGGAAAAATCGAGAATAATACAACATTGAATATAATTTCATATTTTTTATAAATCTTTTTTATCATCATAATGCTCCTGTTTGCTATCTGGTATTACAGCCTATATGGCAGATTTTTGGGTACCTTTTGGGGCAGATTTTTCTTAAAAGTACCCTAATTTCTTTAATTTTTTGAAAGATTGTTAAGTAAAGAAAAACCCCGCAAACCCTTGATTTTACTGAAAATCTTGGATTTACGGGGTTTTGCAAATAGTGCCGGCAGTGGGACTTGAACCCACACGGGCTTGCGCCCAACAGATTTTGAGTCTGCATCGTCTGCCATTCCGACATGCCGGCGTCTTACGAACAGTCAATATTTTATCACAATTATTGACTTCATGCAACTAAAATTTGTAATTTCAATATAATTTCAATGCGATTGTGACTGTTCACGCCTAACAGTGTGACCAGCAACGATTACAGCTCATTTAAATATGTCAAAGCCTTGAAATATGTCTCAGCATACAACCTTATTCTTACCGGTGCATTTTCCGACATAAAGCTGTTTGTCAACAAAATTAATCCATTCCTTGTAATCCTGCCCCACTTTATATTTCCCTGCACCTATGGTCACTGTCATCCTTCCGCTGCCCTTAGATGTCCAGAAGGATTTTGAATTAATCTCCACACGAAGCTCATCGAGAAAATTCTTAGGCACCTCTCCGTCGACACATTTGCCAAGAAGTAAAAACTCTTCTCCTCCCCATCTGCAATAGCTAAGCTCAACACCTCGAGCCTTGTTTACGATAGTACGAGCGAGCATCTTAAGTGCATCATCTCCTACATTATGTCCGAATGAATCGTTAATTTTCTTAAAATCATCAATATCAATCATTGCAAGGAAATATTCCCCCTGCTTCTCAGCCTCAAAAAGATTCTTAAGCTTCGCCATCATATAGAAACGATTTGGAAGCTCCGTCAGCGCATCAAACTGTGCCTGCTTTTCCATTGCCCCCTCCTCGGAAGACATAAAATGCAAAAGGCACATCATACATGTTATTATCAAGAAAACTACACCAGAAATCATAGCAATAGAAATACTCTTAATTACAACAGAATCCAACTTATATAAAGGTGCGTAAAAGCCATCAAGCATATAAAGAATAATCAGAGCAATAGCATATACACAGCAAAGCAGAATGGCAACATGATTCTTTTTTTCTTCCTGAGGACCACATAATCCATGGAAAAAAGAAAAAACATTGCATCGATCAAAAAAAGCTGAAAATTACATTGAATTCCGAGACAAACCACCGCAAGTATCATATAAAGCAATATCTCAACAGCCACACTATAAACATATATGCTCAGTTTTTCAGATTTTGTCAGACTGAATGCAAGGAAATAAAAGCATATGCTGATCAGACTGACTCCTGCCATCAAATCTACACCTAATGATGAAAACATAAATAGCATCAGCAGATGGATGACAAGAAATATTTTGTTTACATTAAATAGAAAGCTCTGCTCCTTAGCAGTACTATCATTGCTACTCATTGTCCAATACCTTCATAAAAAATATCTAATATATTACTATAGAATAATAACACATTTTAACAAATATAACAATATATTATTGTGCAAAAGTACTAGACTATTTTGCTACTTTTTTTCTAATTATATATCCAATAAGAATAATAACAGCACTTGTTATGACACTTCCATAAAATGTCATTCCCCTGCACAAAAGCTCCATATTTGCTGCATTACTACCAACAAGCTGTTTAAACCCATCAATCATAATATAATCAGCCACGCCCATAGCACCGGGTATCGGCACACAATTGGAGCCCATCGCCACAAAACACTGTATCACACTCACATCAACTGCCTTATTTACGCCTTCGCCGACTGCCATAAAAATCATAAACGATACCAAAAGCTGTGAAACTCTCTGCATTATATTCCAAAAGAAAATCTCGATGAGAAGCCCGGTCTGCCCTGTGATACTGTTTGAACACTCCTGATATTCTTTCATAGTATTTTTAAGCTTTATTCGAAGCCTGTCACCATGCCGTATTATATGTATTTTTTCAAAAAGCCGGATAAGACTATCACAAATTGAGTATAGTATGCTTCCCTTCCTTAGCAGCATATAAAATACAAGAGCCAGAAAAATCAGCACCACAATCCCCAAACATATAAATATCCGCGAAATACCTGAGAAATTTTTCAGCAATGGATACTTAAAAATCATGCATAGTAAGCCAATTGTTAAAAGTGAAAGTGTATACATAACAAGATTAATCAGTAGGGCCACTGTAGCAGCATAGCCCGGTATGCCATCCCTTATCATGAAATACGCACTGGCTGGCTGTCCTCCCGATGCCGATGGTGTAATAGCCGAAAAATACACATCGGCTCCACCATACACAGTACCATCAATCGCGCTGGTTTTATACCCAAAGTGTCTTGCCATACGTACCAGAGCAAAACCTTCAAACCAAATAAACCCAAACGTACAAACAAAACTCATAAAAAGCCAGCCTTTATTTGCATTTCTGATAAAACTCATAAGAATCTCAAACGAAAAATGCTTGCTCTGTGAGACAACAGTCCATATGCTCAAGATAGCTATAAAAGCAGAAGCTATCGCCCAAAATATCTTTTTTCTGTCCATTAAATCTAATCCCCTTAAAAAAACTGGTAAAGTGAATTATGAAAATACACCATACCAGTTTATTGTAGAGAATATATATAACTTTATCAAGTAAAATATTATTAATATCTTTTTAATGTTTGTTAAATTATTTACTGTTACAACTAACAAATCAGTCTAAATACAAATTAACTTCTATGATTCCTCTTCCTCATCATTGTCAGTGTTCATCATATACACACCCCTGCTTGCATCTCCATCAGGATTCTTTCCAAACTCATAATCATTTCCCGGCAGAATAGCATTTAAGAAAATCCCTGCGATAGCTGCAATTGCCAAAGCTGTCAGTGTAATTGATGTTCCTGCTACAGTAAATGTCAGTCCATTTCCAAAGCCAAGACCACATACAAAAATAACACCTGCAATAATCAGATTTCTTGATTTCGTCAGATCTACCTTGTTTTCAACAACATTTCTAACTCCTATTGCTGAAATCATTCCATAAAGCATAAATGAAACTCCACCAATAATCGCTGATGGCATAGTAGATATTACTGCCGAAAACTTTGGAATAAATGAAAGTGCAATAGCAAAAACAGCTGCAATACGGATAACTCTCGGATCATATACCTTAGACAGCTCAAGCACTCCTGTATTCTCACCATATGTTGTATTAGCCGGTCCTCCGATGGCTCCTGCGAATGCAGTTGCAATTCCATCACCTATAAGTGTCCTATGAAGACCCGGATCAGCAATAAAGTTCTGCTCTACTGTAGCAGAAATAGCAGACATGTCGCCAATGTGCTCCATCATAGTCGCAATAGCGATAGGCGCCATAACAAGAATGGACGTAATATCAAACTTCATGAACTGAAATTTAGGTATTCCGACCAACGCAGATGATGCAATTGATGTAAAATCAAGAATTGCTGAACCATCAGGATTAGTAATTCCAGCAGCATTCATAATAAGAGCAACTACATAGGAAATGATTACTCCCATTAGAATAGGAATGATCTTAAATAAGCCCTTTCCCCATATATTGAAAATAATTATAACTCCAAGTGCAATAATTGCAAGAACCCAGTTTGTTGAAGCATTATTGATAGCTGAGCCGGCAAGTGAAAGACCAATGCATATGATAATAGGTCCTGTCACTACAGGTGGAAGAAAACGCATTACACGCTTAATTCCAACCAGCTTAATGATAAGTGCAAGTATGAAATAAAGCATACCTGCAACAAATATTCCACCACACGCATACGCAGCCTTATCATTGACAGCCATATCTGCATACATACCACTGTCAAGATTTGCAACAGTATAAAAGCCTCCTAAAAAAGCAAATGACGAACCCAAAAAAGCCGGTACCTTAAACTTTGTACACAGATGAAATATAAGCGTGCCAAAGCCTGCACAAAATAGTGTAACCGATACAGAAAGACCTCTGGTAAGCGGCTCCCCACACGCCTTCTGAAAATATCCTGATACAAGAATAGGCACAAGAATTGTTGCGCCGAACATAGCAAACATATGCTGCAAACCAAGGATAAGCATCTTGGCCGTTCCAAGCTGTCTCGCATCACGAATTGGCTCCTGTTTCTTTTGTTCCATAACAACCTCCTTAATAAATTAATGTTTTCGATAAGTAACTGAAAACATTATAGCAGTTTTTAATTATTATTTCATTATTATTTCATTATTTTTTTACAAAAAAAAGACATCTCATTGGATGTCTTAAATAATTCATATTTAATAAGTTTGTACCTTCAAAACTTCATACAAATTCGATTTTTTTCAATCTACACCGAAAAACTCATCTCGATTCCGCTTCGCTTCATCTCGATGGATTTGCTTCGCAAATCTGCGTCCAATTAAATCCAGATTTATGCAGACACGTCTACAAAATCCGTATTTCATTGTACTTGTTTTTCTTCGTTATTAACCAGATTAAGCCCTCGACCTATTAGTAACAGT
>ERZ827452.861-NODE-861-length-36160-cov-9.833403_pt1 | contig 36160 bp, 77 predicted proteins | sample MGYA00519866_ERZ827452 | MGnify/ENA primary metagenome ERZ827452 (study PRJEB31778, sample SAMEA3449307) | human gut metagenome | biome: human gut; feature: human-associated habitat; material: faeces | place: United Kingdom | collected 2010/2012 ... | reverse complement strand
TACCCGTTGCATGCACAAATATAATCAATTATGTGTTAAGTTATATCTAAGTGCCTATTATATTTCTTCAATGCAAGTTCGCTTATATTATTATCTTTGATATATTGATTACGTCTTTTGAGAGCTTCCTCTAACGTTCTATAAAATCCGACATCAATACTTTTACCTTTATGGTATACACGGACTTTATATCTTATTGGTTCTTTAAGACGAGACATTGTTTTACGATATATCCATTTATGTCCAGTATTACTCATGATTATCTATTGTCACCATTGCCATTTATCATATTCCTTTCCTTACGAGATTTGAGTTTGCTATAATTCATTTCAGCTATCTCATCTAAAGTGTAACCTAAATCATGTGATAAGGTAGCGCAATACCAAAGTACATCTCCAATTTCTTTTGCGATTTCTCTTTTTCTGTCATCTGAGAATTCATGATTGTTGTCACGAATAACTTTTTTTACTTTATCCGAAACTTCTCCTGCTTCTCCAGTTAATCCTAAAGTGGGATAAACAATCTTATACTCTTGTGGATAATTCGCTGTTTCTAATGCTTTTAATTGATATTCATTCAATTCCATCTTCTAATTCTTGAGCTTTAATTATACATTTTGAAATAATCTCAGGGTTGGTTAGTATAGAGTCTAGCTTTTCATATGCTGCTACTATTTTGGGTTGATAATTATAATCAATGTCCGGTGCTTTTCTAAAACACCATTTTGTTAAATTGGTTAGTATGATGAAAAGCTCTTTCTGCTTATACTTCGACAAAGATATAGCATTATTTGTATATTTGAAAGAATCTGCGACTCTATATGCAGTTTCCCATATAGAATAATGCGTCATACTTCTTGCTACCTCTACGTGAGATAAAAAATAAGTATTTCCGAATTCTCCCGGAAGAGTATCAAGATATTCTTCAATTGATTCTTGATATTCTTTTAATACAGGCATTACATATACATCAAAAAGATCACAAAAATTAGAGTATATGTTACCCGATGTTGAGGATATCTTATTTACTATTTTCTGATATTCCCGGACTCTTTTAAATGCTGCCTTATATATCTTCTTTGTTTCTGAGTCACGATTAGGCATCATTGTATTTAAGTCGAGAACGCAAACATTACATAATTCATTGACATACAATACTGCATATGTGCTTATTAATGTAATTTGTTGAGGAGTCAATGGAATTTTTGGATCTGACTCTTCAAATTCTTTTGGATGAGCTTCTTCATATCCCATTCCAAATAAAGCAAAATCTACAGATGCAGGATCACCGGGCACAAGTTCTCGACATTTATTTGTCAACTCTATACAAGTCTTCATGTCGTTACTCTTACGTTTAATATAGCCTAACTCTCTAGCTTTATTAAGCACATGAACGTCACATGGAATTAATAATTTAGACTGATCTAACGATTTCCATATCCCTACATCAACAGGACTGTTTTGGCGAACAAGCCATCTAAGCATTAAACACAGGCGTTTACAGCATGATTTAGTCTCTTTGGGTATTCCCTTACATCCATAGAATATATTGATTAATACTTCAATATATGTATCAAATATTCCCACACTCTTCATAGCATGAGTAATACATTCTTCGAGTGAATCGAAATTCGTATATATCTGCTTTAAGAAATAGCAGATATTTGCTAAATCAAAATTAGTAAGCATTCTATACCAACATTTATCTTCACCAAATGATAACGGATATTTTTTAGACATAATCCATTGGTATGGTGAATCTCCCATAATAGCCAATGTCTTTTCGCAAGCTTTATAGATTTGTTGACGGTTGCCGAAAGCTAGGATAGAACAGATTACTGCTGCGACTTCAATGTCTCGCTTGTCTTTATACTTCCAAAGGAAAGAAACAGGGTCTTTCTCGAAGTATTTTCGATCTTCATATTTCTTTGATAGTTCTATTATTTCTTGATTATTCATACGGTTCTTAATATAACAATTAGACTTATGATGATAGATATTAGACTTATTATGTTTGGGATAAGCCATCGTAAATCATCTTTTTTCATATCCCTTATTTTCTAAAATAATAATATGGCTATGTCCTTTTCCTGCTGACCAACTTTCTCCTTTGATAACAGTGTAATCTTTCAATCCCTTTTCTCCGCATTTAACAAAATCATCAACGCCATCAAAGACTAAAGGTTCTTTATTTTCTAGTTTTTTCTTTACTCCATTCAAGCGTTCATTGGTCTTAATCCCAATATAAACTAATGCATATCCGATAAGCATCCCTATGATGAATGCCAAAAAGTTTTCTCCTGTCATAAACTATTCAGTATAAAAGGTGTAACAATTTCTAAAAAACGTTTTTGCTAAATTCATTGAATCTTCTTTGTACCAATTAGGAACATTATTCACAATAGCGAATTGTTTCCCCTCTTTTTTATAATAATGATTCAAAAAATACCCAGTTGTACATCTGTATATTTCACAATTTGGAGCTTTAAACATTTCCTTTCCATCTATTTCCATTGGAGATATAGCTATATATTTCTTATGTTTAGTGAAGAAATAACATTGAGGGTTATAGGCTGCACCAAAATCGAATACAGTATAGTTCTTTGGTATTATCTTTGATAGATAATAATACGGTTCTAAAAAACCAATAAAACTATTATCTATACCACAACATTCTTGTCTGAATACTCTATCTTTTTCTTCTTTGGGAATTAAGGATAAAGTATAGTCTATTAATTCTTGTTCAGTCATTTCTTCTCCTTTCTTTTCCTACGTTTCTCTATTATTTCATTAAAGGCTTTCTCTATTTCTCGAAAAGTGTGTCTAAACGCCATAGTATCTACATGCCTTGTTTTACCATTCCATAAACAATATTCACTGCTCTCGTTAATTAACCATTTTACACCTCTGCTGTGAATCATTCTTTTCCCATGAAATACATCAAATACTTTACATGAGAATATACTGTAATCATAGCATTTCATCCTTAGCCAATAATTATGATGATATAAATAAGCTAAAATAGATAATATATCTTCTTTTTCATAAGGATAACGAGGGCTTGGGAAGTACCTTAGGGAATCTTGTAGTTTTATATAACTATCAATTAAAGAATTAGATATATCATCCTCTGTGTGCATTAATTCGCTAGGATTTACATCTCTGTTAAATAACATTCTTATCATGTCTGCCGCTTGTTCGCATGATTTATAATCTTTTGAGTATTTAAGATATTTCATTGCAGCCTTTTCAGTTTCTACTTCTTGATAGTATTTAAAACTTTCTATAATAAGCATAACAATTTCTATCCTATATAAGGCTTCTCCATACCTTACTCCCCAATTACTTCTATCTGCCATCACATTTTCATTTCATTGATAAATTTCATTATATCATCACTGCTAACATGTCCTCTCCCTTTTGGCTGTAATAATGCATCAGCAAAAAGATCGGCTACCACGTTATTAATAAATTCTTGCAATAGATGTTTAGTCTTATACTCATCTTCATTAATATTTTCTATATGAGAAACTATCTTTTTTAGCATCTCATTATTTTCTTTCGTAATCTTAAGAAGTTCATTTATCAAAGAAGTTTCCATCTATTATCTTTTTTAATAAAAAATACATACACAAAGAATGACTACGAGAAATATTAAAAATTCAAATATATCTTTCATAAACCATTTATACAATCAATTTTACGATTGGTTCATTCTTATAGATTAATCCATTAATCTCAGTGGTTGTATATATAGCAAAATATATATTAACATCTGATTCAGTATATACTTTCTCCCATACTTTTGAAACTTCATTCATTATTTTTTTGAGTTTCTCTTTACCAACTTCTCCTATACCTATCCATTGCTTTTTTTCCACTGTAATAGGGTAGGCATCAGAAGGATAATGTGTAGCTAATCCTTCTAAAATATAAATACTATCTTTCATTTATTCTAGTTTTTATTTTCTTTTTGTTCTACTTCTTCTTCTTTTAAGTATGCAAATGAAGCCAAGTCTGAATCGAAATATACCTCAAACATATGCGAACATTCATTTTCGAATGATTTAATGTTATTATAAGCCTCGTTTGTTATATCATGATCATGACCGTATAAATTTTGCATTTTGAACGCAATATTTAATAGTTGCAATCTTTTATTGTTTAGAAAGTCAATTTCTGTCATTTCCTTTTTTCTTTAATTTGTTCCAAATTTATTTCCATACCTTTTTGCAATCCTTTTGAATAGGCATCTTTCCTTTCTCCGAAATTCCATAATATATATGTAATAATAAGTAAGATCATACATATCACTCTATGCCACATTGGTAATTTGATGCTAAATGGAGATAAATTAATCTCCAAATGCCCAACAAAGACAGCTATTATGATGAATGCTATGATTGACATTATTAATTCTTTCATTCTTTAGCCTCCATACTACTTGCTTCAAAGTCTTCTTTTGTCATCTGATATATATTTGTTATTATACATTTTTCGACTTTATTAGCAGCAGCACATCGTCTCTCAATATCAGATGTATTCAAAGTACCCGTAATTTTAAATAGGTTTCTTCCATAAATGGTTTTAGTATTACTATCGCACATGTAATTAACCATAAAATATCTAATTTTCTCTTTTTCCATCATTTCAAATTTATAAATTTTTTCTTCTTCCATATTCTGCTATTAATATTCCATCTCTATCTGGGTGTTTGAAGTCATTAAACATAGGAAATAGCCTATTACCTATATCTAATGAGGCTTTCTTTTGTTCTTCACTTCCGACAATTCCTTTAGGCAGCAATTCTTTTTGCCACTCTTTACTATCAATGAACATATATTTAAGACCCATAGTTTCAATCATAATTAATTCTGCTTCATGGCATCTTAGCGCAGATGTTGTTGCGGTAAATTTGCTCGGATTTACCAAAGGTCTTTCCATTAATACAACAATATCATTCCTATTGTAAGAACTAAATAGATTCATGAATGCACTATAATCAAGACGAGTGATATTTTTCTTAGATTTTGTATAGTCCTGTTCTTGTTTTGTTGGTGTTTTTACAAAAAAAGGATAAATATCCTCTCCAACAAATCCAATACTTCCACTTACACCATTATCTAAACCGCAATATATTTTATTCATTTTCACAATATTTTTTGATTATTTTATCACTTATACGTTTATCTATCTTTCCTATTGAAAGGAAATACATTACTCTCTCTTTAATATATCTTTTTTTAGCTTTCACATAAGCAAAACTCGCTTCTTCTTTAGAATTGTACCTTCCAAGTGTTTTATTCCTAAAAACAGATTTATATTTCCCATTTATTTTATCGTAATGCACACCTATAATTCCATTATTAAAACGTTCTATTTGTGACATTAATATATTAATTTCTCTTGGTACAAAACAACAAGTTTCAGGAGAATAGACTTTGTTTTTTGAAAATATATCCTTATCTAGTTGTGTACCTTCAATATAATTTTCATCAAACCACTTTTTGAAGTTGGAAAAGTAAAGCCATTCGTCACAAACTGTACAACCTTCATAAGAAGGATGCTTTATATGATATTTGTCATCATAACATCTTTGTAGCATACTATGCCAAACAGAGTAGCTTTTAATATCTCTACCATTTCTGTATGTAATATCATCGTAATCATTTATCCCATTATTAAATATTAGTTTTTTTGATGAGCATCCACAACTTTTCGTATTCCCATATATTACTGATTTTAAATCAACTAATACTATTTTTCCACAAGAGCATTTACATTCCACTCTTTTAATATTTTCTATTACCCCATTTTTCCTTTTATACAATCTAGGCTCTTTATAAGATAGAATAGTTAATCTATTAAAAGTTTTCCCTATATAACATTTATTTTCCATAATTTTATTTTTATTCTTTTTATCAGTTTCTTCGTTAAGAGATTCCTCTTCTGCTTTAATATGAGCCATTTTCCGAAAAAGTTTATCAAATTCTTTCTTCGAAACGCTTAACTCAAAATCAAAAGCTATTGATTTTACGTCTTGTTCTTTTTTCATTTTTCGTTTCCATAATTTTGCTTCTTTTTATTTTCTAACATCATCCATAATAAATCAACTACTGGAATATTTTTTTCAAATGCCCATTTAACTAATTCCATTTGGTTCCCAATATCCAATTGCGTTATTGGAAAATAATAAAAAATAGGATTCTTATTTTCATTTTCCTGCGTCCATTCATAAATGGATTGCAGATAATCACACAATTTCCAACATTTAGGTTTAATCATTAAAACTCCTCCTTATTTAATTCTATTTCTAATCCTTTTTCAGCTATATAACATATTCTTCCGATCTCATCCCATACCATTTTTTTAAAAAGATTACTATTACTATTATCATCACTTAGATGAAGCAAGCAAATTGTTTTTAATTTTGAAGAAATATTATGTTTTATAATATCTATAGTTTGATGTATTTCCAAATGGGATTTATATGCACTACTACTCCATTTATCTTCTCCTGCATTATCATCTAATATATCATTGCCATAATTAGCTTCAATAAACAGATGATCAAGATCTTTTATTCGATATTTAAAATATTGAAGGTCAGTTGCAAACAATAACTTACCTATATTTTTATGCTCTATTAAATAAGCATAACAGGGAACCGAATGTTCAACTGGTATAGGAGTAACCATAAACTTCCCAATTCGGTATTTCCGATTAGCATGTAATGGGATTACTCCTTTATATAATTCTGCCACATCCGGATGGCTATAAACAGGAATAGCTCTTCTAACTATTTCAGGAAGATGCATAGAATGATCTGTATGGCGATGTGTAGATATACAAGCAGCAATTTTTTCAGCATGATAATCTACTGCCGGAAGAACACACTTTACGAAATTTACTCCGGCTTCTATAATAAGAATTTTTCCATCACATTCAAGTAAATAGCAATTTCCCTTACTACTACTACCTAAAATAATTATTCGATCCATTTTATTCTTTTTTTACCGACCAAAATCGCTCCAATTCGGATTCCTCTTGTCTAACACTTCAAATATTTCTGCATCATCCATCCAGTCTAAGGCTATATCACAAAATTTAGCCTTTTCCGCAGGGCTAAGATTATTAAACAAATCTTCAATGTCATTTTGTATTTTTACCTCCGTTATCATATGTTTCTTTGTTTATAATTGAGTATGCTTTTTTAAATATTTCATAATCCAATAATTCCTTATCACATATTTCCATTACGGAAGAGATATGATAATTTAAACTTCCTTTTAATTCAGAAAAATCCAGTACTCCTAAGTTTCCTTCTATGAATTCTTCTAATTCTTCACATAAATCATTTATAAAATCAATAGTATATTGTTTATATCTACCCATCTGATAATATATATCATTATCTAAGGCTTTCAGTTCTGTTAGCAATGCTCTTGGTGTCATGGTTATTCAATTTTAGATATTTAATAAGGAAACATTACTCAAGCAAGTTTTTTGAGCATGATGTAATCTTTACAGTTGTTGTTTTCGGTGGATCAAGAGGAAAATCTTCATCGGTTGAATATCCCCATTTAAGGATTCTTTCTGATGAAGATTTCATCTCTTTCACTATCTCTTCATCTGATTTTCCCCAAGAAAATAAATTCTCTTTTGCAATTCTAACAGCAGTTAATCTGTTGTACGCTGCAAATTCATTCACTAATCTTTCCAATAATTCTTCTTTCTTGTCCATAATTTCCCATTATTTTTTTAGTACAACATCAAATCTTTCCACTAAAGCTTTAGCTGCTGTTTCAATAACAGTCCTATTGAAACTATTAGTGTTAAAATAACCGGAATCATAAACTATACGCCTAATCATTTGTTCAGGGTTTTCCCTTGAAAAAGTTTCTTCCGTCATCTTTTTAGCTTCTATTCTAACTGCATCTTGAATCCATTCTCTAATATCTTCTTTCGTAATGCCAAGTTCATTAATCATGTAGTTACGAAACATTAACCATTTGTCATTCTTTCCTGCCATAGTCTTAATTTAAAAAGTCCCATCCGAATAGGTATTACTACCTAAACAAAATGGGACTAAATTGATTTATTTACTAAAAATCTCCACAATCTATCCAATCAGGACTCATTTCTTCCCAAGAGGAATCAAAGTCATCATCCATGATTAAAAAGCTTCATCATCAGGAGTTTGAGATGTTGCAGATTCCGATTGTTGTACATCAGCATATTCATTGATTGGAGAAGAAGGTGTTTCTTCTTCCGCGATTTCCTCATATTCAACGAATGGCTGATCTATTTGTTTAGATGCATCCAAAAGAGCACTCGCATCTTCTAAGTCATCATTAATAGAAGCATTATCACCTAATGATGAATTAATCAACATTTTTGCCGCCCTTCTAATTACAGTTCTTTTAGCCATTTGATCCGGGAATTCCTTATGCACAAGCTGCTGCTGAGATGAACTTTTACTCCATGATTTACGAATTTGTGCAATAGACATGATTTCAACATCAGTCTCACCTTTATCGTTTGTTACCATAGCATAAGCACCAAGCATTTCTCCGTCAATAGATTCAAGAGTTTGAGTATGTTCAATAATACGTTTTCTTCCAGTAGTAGGATCTACTTCAAATTTAAAAGTATCTCCTTTATAAATGATGTTTGCAATAGGTTCATAATGTTTAGAAATACGTCTAGCCTGCAAACATACTCCAAAATAACTTTCTTCAAAACAAAGTTTATCTCCACGGAGTATCAAATATCCCTGTTTCTTTGAGACATCTAGCCCCTTTGTAGCCATCTTAAAGAGAGCACTTTGAATACTATTGTTATTCTTACATATTTCCAATGCACTTTTCCCTGATTTATCTTTAATCTCAGGAAGCATCAGCATGGCTCCTTTGATAGCATTTACATAATTGTAATCATTAGGCATGTTAAATCCTATTTGACACAATTGATCAATTCTGTTAATGACTTGTTCCCCAACATCTGTTTTTGCAACTTCATTTTTTTTATCTGCCATATAATTGTTGTTTAATAATTGAAGAAAGACGAAAGAAAAACCTTATGTCCTCTTTCGTCTCACAAATATATTAATTATTTTTCGAATACGCAACTATTTCTAAATTAATTCCTTTCTCTTTAAATTTGCGTATTACTTCCAAAGTTCAAAAGGGGAGATCATCTACATCGCTTACATCTGTAGTAGCAGCATGAGTCCGTGATTGAGTTTTTTCTTTTACAGGTGGTTTCGTTGAAATATTATGAGATTTATTATCACTTATCCATTCTGTACAGAAATTACCAATGAATATATCTTGTACGCCTCTCGCTTTTTCTTCTTGTGAAGCGCAAAATTTCATATAATGCGTTTCTCCATTTTTGCCTAATTCAGATCGTTTCCCGATAGCAAACCGGAATGAAGTTCCATAGTTGTTTTTTGTAAAACAATCTTCAGGAATTTTTGATATACAACATACTCCGGTTATATAAATGTCTGTTGATTCTTCTATAGATTCTACTTTTTTTGCCATTTTATTGATATTTAAGATTCATACGGATACACATCCATTAATTTACTATCAGAAACAGCTTCTATTTCATAGTCGGCCATAGTTCCTTTCATGTGTTCATCAATATAACTAATAGCTTGTCGAATGTCACATGCTTGAATAAGTATATGTGTAGGACTTTTTTTCTCACTGCCACTGTTTACATCAAAAGTGATGAGATTCAATTTAGCCTTATACCAAATATCATCGACTTCTTGTTGACTAGGCACTACTTCTGAATATTTAGTTTGTTTAGTAGCACTCACTTTAAATTCTCCTGTTATAAATGGAGTCATCTCCTCGATAATACGTGCTTCTGCTTCTGTACAACTTAAAGCATCTATTAAATAACGCTCTGTTACTTTTTTCTCTTTGCCATTTTCCATCATTTTTTCATATTTGATGGAAGCCTCAAACCAATTATGCATTCCCATAATATTAATTTATTTCTGTATTAACTTCTATTTCTTTATCTTCTTCATTAATTGATCGCTCTGCAGCTTTCTTTGCGGCTACATTCATCATAGAAGAAGTTAGTTTTATAGCAAATCCATGATCCATAGATGAGAAATAGGCACTAGATGCAATAAATGTATTTTTCATATTTATAGCTTGGTGAGTTAGTGACATACCTACATTTACTACAGATTCCAATAATTCATTTTCTTCCTCATCCCCTAAATTTACAATAGAAAAAGCACCTTCATTTACAGGTACTACAATCATTGCCGGATAATCAGAACCTAAGAGCTGTGCAAGCTCTTCTAATTTCATTTCAACTTTTTCTACTCTTGTGAGTACTTTTTCTTCTTTTTCCATAACTTAATTTTTTAAAATTATTCTTCTTCTTTATCTAAGATTTCATCCAATGAAGATAAAATTTCTTTTTCTGAATTTCTAGGGACATATGCAGTTCCTGCTATAGACATATTACCAAGTATCTTTAAATCTTTTCCTATAGATTTAAGATATTCATATGTTTTTTTATTACATTTTGGTTTAAGATAATGGGATTGATTGAAAGCGTTAGCTCTTTTTTCTACAGCAAGCATTCTAATTATAACAGAACCTTTTTTACCTCTTATTACCGGATTAGTAGAAAATGGAATAAATATCCCTTTTTCTATAACATCACCAATCTCCATCTCTGTTACAACAGTATCATTTAAATTATCTAATGTCAGATTTATTAAATAATTATTCATAGTCCTTTACTTCTACTCTTAATTGGTCATCGTGGTTACTTACATATAAATTAATAATCTGCCTTTCAGTTAAAATTTCGCTATTGCTAGTAATTCCTTCCGCATTGTCAATAAACAATGGCATATTTATATTATAAAATTTTTGGAATGCTTCAGCAATATCAATGCCAGAAACAACAACTTCTGCAGCATTATATACAGTTGATGGAATATTATCAGTTGTGATAATACATGAAGGAATCCATGTCCCATCTTTTTTCTGAGACATCATCTGCACCTGACAGCGATTTAACAGGACATTGACTTTCTTTGATACGAGATCTGCGTATTCTTGCTTATATGCCTTTAATTCCGCAGAAATTCTTTCCCATTTTGCTAATTCATTAGCAGTATCACGCTGTTGTTCTTGATATTCTTTTATTTTTTCCTCCTGTTTTTCCCTTTCTTTTATTAGCCCAATCGTTTCGCTATCTTCTTTTATTTTATCCATCAATGTTTTTTTCATCTCAAGGAGACCGGAATTATCCGGCTGATCAACTTCAACCAATTCGCTTTTAAGATTGGATATTACATCCATCTTCTTTTTATATTCAGATGTTGTCTTAAAATCTATTCGGTTAGCTATCAATTGATTAAGTTTTTCCTTTAATTTAGAATTATCAAAAAATGGAGTATTATCAATATCATACTCTTTAAGTTCTTCTTCTAATTCTTTTATTTTAGCGAGAGCGTGGTCTCTATTTTCGTTATTTTTTTTACCTTCAGTAATAACTGCGGATTTTTCTTTTTCTTTTTGTTCATAAAAACGTTTCCGTAATATTTCTAATTTTGATTCAGGTAATTTATTTCCGCAATAAGAACATGTATCCTCTTCAAATTCTCTTTCTACAATAGCATTTTTTTTGCTAAGAAGTTCCTCTCTATGTCTTACACAATAATCAAATAGATCTTGATTATATTTTATAGTTGATTTAATAGAATCAACTTTTAATTGACGATCCTTATTCGATTTTTCTATTATTTTATTACTTTCTTCAATAGCGGATATTTGATTTTGTATTTCAATAATTTCTTTATTTTGTTCCTTATTGAAATTTTCCTCATCCTCTTGCAAAGATAGCTCTAATTTATTAATTTCAACTAATTGTTGATTGGCTTTTTTAATCAAAGGTTGTACAGACATGCTACTGTCTTGAATTCTCTTATCAATATCTTCAATCTCTTTTGAATTATCTTCAATCCGTTTCTTCGCTTCTTCAACCTGTGATAAATCGGGAAGATTTTTAGTTAACGTCTCTATTGTTAAAGGCAGTGATTTCAGAATCTGTTTCAAAGGATCAGATTTGGTCTTGACACGAGATTCTAGCTCCTCAATGGAATATCTTTTCAATTCCTCAAATAAGACATCGTAACAGCCTTCAAAATCACTTTCTTGAATATCACCACAAATTGTAGCAAAGAGTTCTCGCTGTTCTTTCCATTCAAGTGAGAAGATATAGAAAATATTAAGAATAACCTTTAAGGCATCTATCGGACAGAATAAATCTTCAATCCGTTTCTTAAATTCTCCGGCACTTAATGCTATATCGTCAATAAATACTTTATAATCATCGCTTATATTTTTAGTATATTCTGATTCTCCACGTTTTCTAGACCACGATTGAATTGCAATTCTAGAAAATTTATATTCATTCCCATCTATTTCAGTCACTATATGTACTTCAGCCGGGATAGCATTCTCATAAGTCAAAGGGAGCCTATTATCAAATAGCTGATAATTTGCCCTGCCTTTTATATCAAACCCTGTAAATACCCAATAAAACGCATTAAATAATGTACTTTTACCCGTTTTATTACGTCCATAAATGTCAGTTATATTTTTACCAAAAATAACTTCTGTCGACTGCCCACGCCAATTATTTAGCGTCATTTTTTTTAAAATTACTTTTTTCATTCTATTTTCCTGTATATGTAACAATATGATCTTGTGTCATGATACCATGACTTATTATTCTCAAATAACCATTTTTTATTAAATAATCAATAGCAAAAAGAGATTTATAAGAATCCATTATGATTAATTCTCCTTTTGTTAATACAGTGTTTTTTATACATTTGGTAAGTATTGGATTAATATAAGAATTGAAAGTCTCTTCCATGCTTTTTACATCTGAAAAACATTCCATCCTCATCGTTTCATAGTCATATTTCATAATTAAAGAATTAGAAGAAGATTAATTTTTACCAGTTAATAGCCAATCGTAAATCTCCCTTGATTTAAAATCAAGACATTCAGCCTTTGATTTAAAACTATCAATAGGCTGAATGTGTAACGCTAAACGATACGCTTCTTTTCTCAATTCGATTTTTTCTCTAAGAGAAAGTTCGTTTTCTAAACTCTTTTTTTCTTCTTTCTTGTCCATAATTCTAAATTTTAATTGTTAATAAAAAGCCCGTCTTCTACCGAGCTATAACTTTTTGCTATAACGAAAAGCTAGGTGCTAACTGGTATATAAATGCCATTTCTCCTTTCCTTTAAAGTGTTTGATTAGCTCTTCCACAGTAGCCTTATGGTAATTACCGGAAATGATTGTTGCGTGCATCCAATTTATATCCCAAAAGAATACGCTACCCTTCGGTTCTGTAAAATAGTGATCGTTACCCACAATATCATCATAAGAAACGCTAAGCGGTGAATCTGCTACAAACCATTGATATTCGTTTGTATCATCCCTCAATGCGGCAATAGCTAGGAACAAATTCTCGTTGGTTCCGCAATCAATAGAACGAGATAGCTCTTCCGAATATCCTAAAGGTCTGTTTAAGTAATATTCTCTATTTACAAATAGATAATTTCCTCTATCATCGTCAATACATTCAGGATGCAAATAATACCCCAACCTCTCCAACTTCTTACGAAGCTCCGGTGTGTTTTTACGTATAAATGCTGGTGTTGTAAATCCCATAGTTATTCGTTTTTAAGTCAGTTAAATACTTAACAATCCAATTCTCTTCAATTTCTTTCTAAAATTCTTTTCATTCAAGGCTTGGTCGTAATAGCAATCAGGTTCTATAACCGTTTCTGACTTGGTTACAGGAAGTCCATTCAAACCAATAGAAACCTTATGTATAATAGAAGCCCTCTTGATTTCCCTTGTTTTTCGATTAAAAGAGAATAAGATATGCCCTGGATTCCTCTTAATCTTATTTACCAATTTATATTCTGTTTGCTGCTTTTGCAGATATTCTATCTGCTCTTTAGAAAGATTATCTTTTGTTAGAATAGGTACTATATCCATTTAGTTAGTCCTCCTTATCTATCTTAATATTCGTTACTTTGCCCTGATTGACGAATTTATAACTAATTCCTTTTTGAACCTTTATATCGCATAATTTATCAATTAGCAAATTTTTATAGCAAATACTGCATAAAGAACAAGTTTTGCAATCGTGATATTCCGTTCTTATAAGGTCATGCAACACTCCGTCTATTATTATTCCGTTCTTTATTTCCATGATTATTGACTTTAAACTTCTATACCTTTTTTCAAGCTCTTTTATCACTTTCTGTGCTGTAAGCAATTCATAAAGACGAATACTTGCTGCTGCCGCTAGTAGCATTTGTTTCATTCTACTCATATCTACTACTTAATTTTACTTTATTAAATATTAGTTAATCACAAAAATAAGTTAGCTCAAAAGTCGTATCGGTAAATCGCTTCATACGAGGCATGTGTGGATTTTCATATAAATTCAGCCTAGAGTATATTTCTTTAGCTGACATATTAGGATGTTTACCTCTCAATCGCACAATGGTATGACCGTCATATTCAACATTAATGAAGCCAAATTCGCCATCTTTCAACTCTTGAAACCTTTGCTCTTCGGATTTATATACTATTGGTTTTGGAGGATTTTTCAAATAATATTGTCTTTGTCTTTCGTCATATTCTCTTTGTTCTTCTTCTGCACTCCATCCACAAATAGGACAATATTCTGTTTGAGTAGTGCAATAGGAACATGGAGGATTGATATGACAGCTACAACATCCTTCTTTTTCTCCTTCTTCAATTATTCCAACACATCCATTTCGGTTACATATTTCTCCTTTTTTTGTTCCATTATTTTCTTCCATGTCTTTATTTGTTATAACCAATACGTTTAAGTGCCTGATTTTTGTACTCATTCAAGTTAGACAAAGCTGTCTCACCCGAATATCCAAGTCTCCATAAATCAGATTTCCAATCCTCTACAGAGGTATCATCAGGAATATTATATTTATTCATAACTTCCTGCATAACTGCACAGTCTTCATATCTTTCCTTTTCTTTTGCAACCTGAAATACATAGATAAAAACATAGCGACCGTAATCTAATAAGATAGATTCAAACTTATTCATATCTTTCTTTATTTGAATTATTATTCCTCAGACAAATACAATTCCATACCCTTTTTGGTTAAACCAAGTGTATGTGTATCATCAGCCCATTCATTAGCTACTTTTAGAGAATGTGCTGGACACCCATAATTAAGTCGTACTTCATATACACCACCCGGAGAAAAGCTATCATCTCCATATCCAGCAACCAAATTGCTATCAAAAGCCATCAGATTACCATAATTGTTAGCGAAGTAGATTCCCGCTTTTTCACACTCCTTATAGGCTTTCTTTAGTTTATTGAAAGCCTTTTCCTGCTTGGCTGTTAGTTCACAGACCGGATATAAATTACTATCCATAATATTCCTTTCTGTAATTGTTTTGAGGGTTATTCATAAACTTCATTCCCGCACGTAGGGCAGAATGGATTTAAACAGTTACATTTAGGTTCTCCTAAAGTTTGGGATATATGCACCGGATACCAAACCTTTGCTTTAGTCTCCGTATCAATGCCATGAAACCAGACTTTCCCATTGTCTACAGTCTCAAAGGAAGTTATTTCAGCCTTCTTTATGTTTCCTCTCGTATTACGATAGGAAACTATATCTCCAATCTTAAAATTGTTCATTTCTATTCTTGTATTACGCTATTAATATTTTTCTTTTCTCTATACGAACTTTATCAGGGTCTTTGTCAGGAGCAAACCATACAAGATACCATTCGCCATTTGCAAATCCTTTCCACATTTTACCTTCATATACTCCTGTTGGTATTGAAGTGGAATATTCTGCTAAACCTTTAAAAGTCTGTTCGCTCATAAGAGCATGAGTATCATCCAATTCAATAAACCTCCTGTGAGGCTGTCTCCAACTCCGACCTAATGGGTCAGTGATTGGAGGTATTATCCATTCTCCGTTCATATCTAATTTGTTAAGAATATTTCTTTTTCATTCCCTCAATCCAATTAATATACCATTCACGAGCTTTTTCTTTGGCTTTATCTTCATCCTCAATACCCTCGTAAAATTCATCTTCTTTTGAAAACGGGTCGTACTCAATAAATTCTTCTGTTCTACAGAACGGACAAGGAACATCCTCGCCCTTATCATAAAGATTACCATTCTCATCACAGTAGTCTAAATCTTGTAATTTACCATCGACACAACACGCATCTGGATAGCTTGCGCCCCAATATGGGAATTCAGGACACGGTTTCTTATTTTCACTCATTTCTTTCTTGTTTAAAACCATTCAACACTAATACATTTCTTGCAACAAGGGCATACAACCCAAGAGCCTTCCCATTGGTCTGACCTTACATCAGGCATTTCATATTCAAAAATACATTTGCAATTAGAGCATTTCTTCTGTTTGCTTTTTATCGGCTTTTTACCTTGCTTAATTATTTTCATTTCTAAATTGTTATAAGGTTATTTCAATCTTTGCAATCTATCAATCTCGGCAGCAATGAGTGCACCAGCTTTTGCAAGCTCTTTTATACGATCATCAGGCGTAGGTTTCCACCATTTCTGATTAAAAGGCCATATCATGCAATAAGCTGGATTACGTTGATAATTACGCCAGTAACCTCTGGTGGCATAACAAACTGCTGCATCAGACAATTCTCCACAACGATGTTCATCATCATGCTCCAGTGTCCACCCTTCAACTTCAATTTGTCTTTTACGTTCTTCTGCTATAATCTCTATTCCTGTTTTCATAATTTACTCCTTATTATTTTAACGTTTTACTTATATTCCTTTATATAGTCCCAATATTCTTTCAAATTATATATCTTGTACTTTAAGAACTTCATCTAATCTAGATAACGTCTTTTCATATTCTTCTTCAGACGCATATTTGAAATACTTTAAGCCTCTACCATATTTTATTTCAATGGTATATAAACCACTCGCCATACCCTTGCTTCTTCCCTTGTATTCTACAATTTGAGAATCTTTTAATCTTTGATCTTGAATTCTAATCCACATATTCTTGATTGTTTTAAAATATTAATATTACTTTTTAGTAAGACCTGTAAGTATTGTGTATGCTCCCCAACATATAAGAGCGATTAAAAATGGCATATCATCCTCCTTTCGTATTATTAGTTAATTGTGTATTGGATAGCTCGCTGTAAGAGACCCTCAATTCTAACGTCTTTGGATATTTCATCTTTTGGTCTATAAATTCAATGACATAAAGATTATTTCCAACAATTCCAAACATGTCTTGAATTACAAAACATGTTTTATACACATACCTTTCGTCAGGATATTTCTTCTTGAAATACTTAAAAATTAATTCTTCCATTATGTTTCTTTTTCGTTTATAATTTCCCATCCTTCGTTAAAGCGTGCAGATATTAATGTGAGATATACACTAAATGAATTCAATATATAGCCTTCTTTATCAATAAATGCTCCGTTTACATATCGAAGGGATTTGGTTGCTGTATTACGCAAACATTCATGCGTCACTTCTTTTCCGTTCTCCATCGCTACTATTGCTTCATCTATATTCATTGCATTATCTTTTTTAAATTACGATACATTGCTGCTGCACGACTTGCATTATATTCTAGACCTGTTGATGTCTTGAATTTAAATTCATTCAATTCATCAGCTATTATCTGCCACGCTTCGCAAGATTTCGGTTCGGGATTATTCCTCATCCATTTTTGAATAAAAATCCAAAAGTGGATGTTATTAGGATTCTTGCGTGCGTTTTCTTTCTTTTTATCCACAGAAACAATTCTCATCCTTTCCATTGCCTCTACTCTATTAGCTCCTGTATTCTTTCCCCACAATTCATCCGTTCCGCCTACAGCCTCATTCCTTGCTTTTCTAGCAGCAATTCCCATTTTCGTTCTTTGCCTGTTGTTCTCTACTTCTATTTCTGCCGCTAAAGATAATGCAAATAATAATGCTTTTCCGCCTATTGATTTATTTTCTATAGTCGTTCCATCCTTGCATTGGATTAAAGTAATTTCTTTTTCTCCTGCATAACTTACTATAGAAAATAAATCATTCATGCTTCTTCCTAAACGGGAAAGCTCTGATATATAGATGGTAGATCCTTTCTCGCAAAGCTCTAATAGTTCATGTAGTTTTCTCTTTGTATGTTTAACCGTTCCTGATACTTTTTCCTGAATTGTATATAAATCGGTCGGTTCATTTATTCGTTCTAAATATTGATTTATACAATGCTGTTGCTGACAAAAATCCTGTTTATCTGTTGAGCACCGAATATATACTGCTTTCATACTAATACCCTTTCTTTATTGCTTGGTTAACAGTCATGATGCATGATATATTACAATAATATTCATGCATATTCATATTATCTCTATATCTTCTCATGTCCTTATAATTTTTAAAACCTTTTGCAATTGAAGGGTCATTCGCAAAGTTATTGATTTCTACTAGAACATGAGTATATCCGCTATTTTTATAATCTGTTGCTTTCATAATGTTAGTTTTTTATATTTATTAATCATTTATATCATACCGAGATATTCCTCGGAATGTTAAATTAATTGACTCATCACTTCTTTACGATGATTAATTCTCTTTTGTTCAATGAGCGAATAATATACTTTATTATTCATCGCACTACAAACAAGCTCTAATTTATTAGATAATACTGTTCTTTTTCTATTACTTTTCATATGTCAATTTCCTTTATATAATAACATTTCCTATAAAATATAGACTCAATAAAACTGCAATAAGTGATATTAAACCTATTATCATGTTTCTCCATTCACTTGTTGTCATCGTTTCATATTATTTCGTTCACTACAATATTTACAATTCCCTTTATGAGTAATCGATGTTACATATAAACCAATTCCATATGTTTTTGATTTAACTAAGATATACTCACAATTTTCAATCTCTATTACTTCGTATTCTAGCACCGAATTGTTCGTTACGCTTGAACATGAGGATAAAAGAAGATATACGCAAAATAAAAATATATAATATGTTTTCATGTTATTCAATATATTTAAGCATTTCATTATTCCCTTTATAATACGACCTGTATCTATCCTTATATACATTCGCTATATGTTCGATATGGTCTCTAACGTCAGAAAAATTACTAAGACATAATACAAGAGTCTGTTCTGCTTCTTCAATACCTTCAACCATCGAAGGAGCATTCAACAAAGAAATATATACCATTTTATTTCTTTGATTGTAAACTAATTTAATACCTAAATCTTTACATCTTTCTGATAATATGTAAGCCTGTCGGTAAATAGGCTTATTTTTATAAATTGCTTCCATTTTATGTTTATTTATGGTTTTACTGCAAAAATTCCTATTGTAAAATATTCTCACATTGTCCTACCTTTGATTTCATCATCTTACATGCTTACGTTAATTATTTTCTTTATTACCAATCCTTTTGATTTGCTTTTCATCTAATAAAAGCAAAATTCGCTTGATTCTTTCGTTAATCATATTAAAAGAAAAAGTTTATATTTTTATTGTATTCTTCCTTAATATTATCCATCAGTGGAAATTCAACGCTATCATCGTAGAAGCGGATAAATTTAATTAACCTGCTATAACGAAAGCAAAGCTCGTGTCCTAAACCATTGTTGATTGCATGTTTTGCGGCAGGTATGCTAATATCTCCATTCACCACTAATCCTCTCAATGTGTTGCATTTTTGAATAGTTACTGCTAATCTCATTCTCATTTCTTTTTCTATTCTCTGAATTTGAAGAGCTTTAATCCCGTTCATGGCTTTATGTTTTAGTTATTAGTAATCAATTGCTATCCTCTGTATTTTAAAAAATGGCTTGGAACATTCTACGGCTACATTATAGCAACTATCCTATATCACATTACTGTTATTCATGTCACTAAGTCAGTACGAACGCCTAACTCGTATGCTTACTGCTCTAAGACGATTATTTGCGGTGACTTTTTTTTATAGGATAGTGTTTATATTATACCCGCCCAAACTAGCGATTCCAAGTACTCTATATCCCCTACTTTGTCGGTCTATTTCGGGTATTTATAGCAATATATTTATAGTCATATGTACTGTTTGACTCTACAGGATTTACATCTACTAAGGATACTATTATGTATCAATTTCACCACCTGCTCCAATACGATAAGAACGACTATTATGATATTAACCAATGTAGCTGATAAGCTGTATACAAAGGAATAAAATAGATGTGATTATTGTACCGTCATTTTACGAATATATCGTGTTTAAGCACGCACACAACAGCTAGCTAACCAAAGATAAGAGCTAATACCAATATTTCAATATTTTAACATTTTTAATGTCTGCCTCTCTCTTGATGACATTGCAAACATACGACTTATATCCGTAACTTGTACAAAAGTACATGATATATTAACTAACGTTTATAATAGAAAAACACATGCCCTATTAGATTAACATACATAACTACGATTTTACCGTAATTAACGGAAACATCACAACATGATAACTACGTATTATATTATACATACAAAATAGCATATATCTAATGTATAGATAATATATATACGAATATAATGAGTATATATATTATATAGACATTGATATATGATATATAATTATATATATAACATATAGTGTATATACATGTGTCAGTATATAAAGAGTATATACCTAAAGATAATTCCTTATTTAATAAGGCAAATGATAAAAAATATTAACTTAATTATTGTTAATGGATTGTCGAGAAAAAGGACAAAGAAAAAAAGAAAAAAAGAAGCAGATGAAGAGAGGAGGAGGAAGATTGTAGAAATAGTGCGCTCGCTTTCGCTCTCGCAAGCAAACAATATGTTTTTTAGCATAAAATGTATATTAGTCATAAAAATGAGCATAGCACAAAAAAATCGTACTTTCCCAAAACACCAAACCATCGTATTAGACGCATTATAAGGCTGTATAAAGGCGCTAAATCTTAGATAAGATATATTAATCGTTTGAACGCTTAAAATCAAGCAAAAGGATTAATAATAGCTTCTCTGCTTATTTGAAAACCTTTTTTATATCCTGCTAATCCCATGCCTACCCTGCTGCATACCCCCTCCCCGCTTTTGCCATGCCGTCTAGAACCCCGCCTCCGCACATTTTTTTTATTTTTTTTATTTTTTTTATTTTTTTATTTTTTTATTTGGATAATGAACTACTCGAAAAATTCGAGTAGTTCCTGTCGACTGGGAATATTCTATTTCTTTTTCGAAGCGGTGATTTCCGTCTTCGCTTGTTTCTCGTATATATATTTTCTGTTAAAGCCGTGTTATTTTCTTGTTTTTCTATTTTACGTTCTTATATTTGCGCTCGGATATTCGTTTTTCGCTTACCCATTAAGCCAAATTACGGGTTTTATTATAAAATATGACCGTTCCCTTACCTTTTGGGTGTAAAGTTAAAAAATGGCGGATATGTATTTAATTTAAATTTATATTTTATGGAAGAGAAGAAGAATCTAAAAAATGAGTATGCTGTAGGAGAAAGATTTTCCTGTGGTAAGATTGAATTGGAGTGTGTTGCTGACAATAGCTGTTTGCACTGTTATTTTGGTGAATTTGAGTCTTGTAATGCGATTAGACCTATTGTTGGTGAATGTACTAGGCTTCATCGTTCGGATGGAACTGGTGTTGTTTTTAAGAAAGTGGTAAGGAAAGAGGGTGCTGCTTCTGATACTAAAAAGGTAAATAATGTCATACCTGAAAGAAAAGTAGGCGAAGTTTTCTTGTATCAAGGTGCTTTATATCAGTGCTTAAAGGATGAGAATGATGTTTGCAAAAATAATTGTGCCTTACAATGTTTATGGTTATGTGGAAGTGTTGAGTTTTTGAAGGTTTTCGGATATTGTGAATCAAAAAAAAGAAGTGATGGTCAACCTGTTTATTTTGTAAAACTGCCTAATCGCATTGTTCCTTTGTCTAATGATGCGAATATTGGTGATATTGTTGAGTATAAAGGTGATTTATATAAAATTGAAGAAAGCGATAAATGTAGAGGATGCGAATTTTTCAGTATAGGAAACCCATGTCCCAGTAATATCTGTCCTTGTTCTCCTCATGAGAGGAGTGATAACAAAGGCATTATTTTTGTGAAATATGATGAAAAATCCTCGGAATTAATCAGAAAACATTGGGCCATATCATCAATTAATGAAAGTGGGCAAAAGAAACAAAAGAAGACTTATTTTGAGATAGGCGAGGAATTTTCATATGGTCTTGTACGATTGAGGTGTGAGGAGGATAACGCATCACTATGTCAAGGATGCTATTTTGAAAATTTGGGGAAAGTATCCTGCCGTGTTAATTATGGAACAGTAGGGAACTGTAGTGGAAGATATAGACCGGATAAAAAATCTGTTATATTCAAAAAAGTAGAGGAATGAAAGAGCTAGAGATGCATTTCTCCGGTGAAGGAGAAGTAAGAGGTTATGATTTTGAACAGATTGCGAAGTCTCCTTACGCTTATATTTATAAAAAGACACATAGAGAGAGTGGTACGGTGAGTTATGAGGTGTTCAGACGTAAGGAGAATACTCAGTTTGATTGCATAAGTTATCCGAAGAGCAAGAGTTTCGGTATTTGGGCATATGAATCAAATACAGAAGAACAGGCAATGATTCGTTTCAATGAATTTAATAAAAAGGGCATGAGTCTTTGTTGATTCGGATATTTTTTATATCTTTGCGCCATTAGTTATTCAAAGAGCGATTAAAATTGAATAGATCGTTGTGATAACGACTCTATTACCTTACCTTACAACAACATGTGTTATACCCCAAGTAGAGTAGTCCCCGCCAAGACTACTCTACTTTTTTTGTATATTGAATAATATTCTTATATTTGCATTGAAATTATCTGTTTATTTCATATATTTTTTGTTTTAAACGGGTGCTGTTGTGAAATAGTGCTCGTTTTTTTGCTATATTTGTGGCGTAATGTGTAGAAAACATTGATATTTATGGGAGTCCGGTAGTTTAGTATGCACTGGATTCCTATTTTTTTTGTTAAAAGAGAAATACCTATTGTATATTCGAAAGTATGTTTTATATTTGTGGTGCGTTTAGGCGATATTTCATACTGTGTTGTTTTGTCTATATATTACTATTAAAATTTCAAACTGGTTCTAAGGCGTTAGATGACATTTTTTTAGTTTTTTTATTTGTGGCTTGTGTTTAGTTTTAGTAATTGGCTGGCTTAGACGCATACAAGGATTTGGTCATAATTACGGGAGAGGGTACTGCTAGTGATAGTAGTACTCTCTTTTTATGTGTATATGTTAAAGTATAGTTAATTACCACTTGTGTATTAGGAATACCGAATTTATTAATTACTTTTGTTCCATGTTTAACTAATAAATAAAAAGATATGAATAAAAATGAAGAGGCTTATGCTTATGCAGATCACAAGACTTTTTTCAGGATGAAAACCTTGAAAGAAATAGATGATGACGATTATGCTAAAAGATTTAATGATGCAAAGGAGGATTTTTTAGCAGGATATGCTTGTTGCTTTTCAGCCGCAGAAAGAGCATTTCAACTTTTTGTAGCAGGATATGCTCTACAATCCGGAGAAAAAAAACTTTATGAGAATTTAGATGAATATCTAAAAACATTTTCAGAAATAATAAATACATAAGCTATATATTAATATGACGGTACAAGAATTAATAGACATTTTATCTCAAATAGAAGATAAAAGTAAACCTGTGAGAATAGACATTTTTGACGATGAAGTGAAAGATGTAATAGAGTGTGAAGATTGTGTTGAACTTTATGATTACTAAAAAAGAAAACAATGAAAAAATACAGAATAAATATATATGGTTTGCTAGATCATATATTTGACGTACAGGTTAAAAAATGGTACGGATGGGTGACGATAAAGAGTTTTCATTCAGATATAAGCATGAATGGTACAATACTTGATAATATCATATATTGTAAAATGCAAGCAAAAGAACTTTTAGAAAAATTGGAGGAAGACTAACTATGGGATTTACAACACCAGCGTTTATTAGACGCAATACCTCGGAGCTTCGTAAGAAGTTGGAGAGGTTGGGATATTATTTGCATCCTGAATGTATTGACGATGATAGAGGAAATTATCTATTTGTAAATAGAGAATATTACTTAAACAGACCTTTAGGATATTCGGAAGAGCTATCTCGTTCTATTGATTGCGGAACCAACGAGAATTTGTTCCTAGCTATTGCTGCATTGAGGGATGATACTGATAACAATCAAATGTTTATCAACGGCAAAGGAGATTGGGGGATATGTCGTGATAATACAAAATACGATGGATTATCGGGCATAGACTTTTACGGAATGCCTAACGACCTTAATGTGGACAATTATCATAAGGCTACAGTGGAAGAGCTAATAGAACACTTTAAAGAAAAGGAGGTGAGTCATGGATAGCGTACAGATACAGACCATTTCTATCAAGGGAAATGATGATGCTGTGGCATATATTGATTTTTGTGATGGGTATTTATGCGTTTTCTGTTGTAGTAGAAGGCAAGCAGGCGGATTTTCACTTTGAGCCTGTTACTTTGAAGATGTTTGCCTATGCTTATAAGTTACATTGTGAAGAACTAAAGAAAGGAAAATAGCAATGAGTGAAGAAGAAATGCGGAATATAATCAAGGAGCAGTTGAAACAACTAAGTAAAGAAGAGTTGATTGATACTCTTACTGATATTCGTATGGCAAATCCTATATTTAGAATTGCAAACGCTTTGAGTAGTTTACAGTGTACAAATATGAAAGATTCTATAGATGGCATACAACGAGTAAATGAGAGTTTTGATCCATTTCAGCAAATATTAGGAAAAGAAGAATAATTATGAAAATAGATACAGAGTTTAATGTAGGCGATAATGTTTGCTATCTAAGTGGAGACAATATCTGTTATTCCACTGTAAGCAAAATAACTATTGAAATATCCTATACAGATCGTAGTTTTTTGATGGTATACAAGCTCTCTGACGGTTTAAGTGTACCAAGAAACAATTATCCACTTTGGGATAAAATACTTTTTAGAGACAAGAAAAGTTTAATAGAATATTTGGAAAGTAAGGAGTGATAATTATGGACGAAAAATTTGTAGCATTGGATACTTTCAAGTCGCTGACAGAGCAAGGATTTTGTTATTGTCATTTCCCTACTCAGTCTTTTGCTCAAAAGTGGTTACGTGAAACTAAGAACCTTCATATTTCCATCATTAGAAACGCTTGCGGTTATGGTTATGATATATGCAAGGCTGATAATGGAACTTTTATAGCTGCCGGTATATTCGACGGTCCTAACGATGGTGGTCAATGGGATACTTATGAAGAAGCACTGGAAGCCGGGATACAGGAAGCATTGAAAATTATAAAGGAAAAATGAACGAATTGACTAAAACAGTAAATGTTCCTCTTTGGAAATTAAAATAAATGTGATATGAGTAAGAAAATAATGTTCAATGATAAGTACGGTCTAACGCAGGCTGTGCTAAATGGTCGAAAGACTATGACGAGAAGGACTGTTACAGAAAAACTATTAGATAGATGGACTGATTACGATGACTTTTGCAATAGCGTAAGTGTTGAAAATACACCTACGAGACGACAATATTATGATGAAAAAGAGTTTTTTCTTGACAATGCATCGTACAAGGTTGGGGAAATTATTGCTATTGCGCAAAGCTACAAAGACTGTGGTAAATTTGATGTTTATAAAGCTCCAATAGGACTACCCGGATGGAGAAATAAGATGTTCGTCAAGGCAGACCTAATGCCCCATCATATCAAAATCACCGACATCAAAGTTGAACGTCTACAGGACATTAGTGATGAAGATTGCATGAAAGAAGGAATTTACAAAGGGCAATGTGGAAGTGCATATACACATTTTATGGATGCTTATTATTATAAAGGAGACATTCAACCTTATTGCACCCCTCGTTCGGCATTTGCCGCCCTCATAGATAAAGTCTCAGGAAAAGGGACATGGGAAAGCAATCCTTATGTATGGGTGTATGAATTTGAACTGTTTGACTAATAACAAATCAGAAAGGAATAAAGTATGGGAAGAGAATTGAGGAGGGTTCCTGCTAATTGGGAACATCCAAAAGACGAAGAAGGAAGATATATTCCAATGTTTGATATTTACTATGGAGACGCTTTAAAGGAGTGGTTAGATGGGAATGAAAAGTGGGACAATGGTACTCATCCGGATTTAATAATTAACTCCGATTTAAAAGAAAAATATCCATTTTATGCCATGTGGGAGACATTTCCTGAACCGAAGTATTATCATACTAAGAAATATGCAGAAGACGAATTGACGCATATCCAACTTTATGAAACGACAAGCGAAGGCACTCCTAAAACTCCCGTTTTTCCTAAAGAAGAATTTGATAAATTGTGTGAATATGCAGCGGAACATGTTACGACATTTGCCCATTTTAAGGCTACTAAAGAGGAATGGAAGGAAATGTTATCCGACGGGTTTGTATACCACCAATCTGGTAACGCGATATTTATGTAAATTCAAGATATAGATATGAGCAAAATAAAGAAAGTAACCCGGAGAGCTTTTACCGAAAAGCAACTTGATCTGTTGGAACAGTATCATTACCTCTATAAGAAATTACATAGGACAGGATTGTCAGAGGAAGAATAATTCAAATAAAGAAAGATATGAAGATAATAGCAAAACAAGGTTCAGCGCTTGAGAAGCTACTGAAGCAAATGAATGAGCAACTTTTACGAGAACAGGAAGAGGCAAAGGATATGGTACAAGAATACTGTGGTACAAGACCAGATGCAATCGGTTATGGGTGGGTATTTGGAATAACCGCAGAGTGGAATTGTAATTTGATAGGCTTCAATGATAAATCCTTTGTTCCGGAAAAGCTTATTCCTAATAACGAGTATAAGGATAATCCTCTATGGAAGCCGAATAAGCGTAAAAAGGACGCTAAGGAATTTATTAATAGATGGCGTGAAAAGTTTCGAGGCATTGATGGTGGGCCACTTTCAAAGTTTGGCATTCCCGTAATGGATGAAAAGACGGGTATATACTGCGCATGGCTTCCTCTTCAAAGTGAAAAGGGGTATTACGTATCTGTTGGTTCATCTTTGCTTGAACGTATGCCGTCGGCCAAGAGCGAGCAATTTGAGATAGAGGTTTAATTCAATACATACATAGAAATGAATAGAATCCAATTGCATAAGTCCATTCAGCACGTTACAACCGCTAATGGCAAATTGAGTGATAAGACAATAAAGTTAATCAATAAAATGGCAAAGAAAGCGTATGGAAGTAAATGATATAATGCAGCATATTGATGAATTGCTGCAAAACTACTCAAATGAAGAGTGTGCGGAGATTTTAAAAGAGGTAGTAAGTGAATGTCAGTCACGCATTGAGAATTGCAATGAAGGTGTTTACACTAATTCATAACAATAAAGATATGAGTGAAACCGAAATTTTGAAAGACCGAATAGAGAGCTTACAAGCTGCTCTTGTTGCAAAGGAAGAAACTCACAAAATAGAGATCTGTAAGCTAATAGAAATAGATTTGAATGATACTGTGAGTGTAGAATTAACAGAATGGGGAGCCACATATCTTAATGCGACGAATGCATTTAAGAAAATTGCTACTCCGCATAAATGCCATTATAAGACTGACTATAAAGCGGGTGATGTTTACAAAAACCAACTTTGGCAGTTAATATTGGAGTTTAAAGATGGTATGAGATTTGACAAAGAAAAGGCTTTTAAGAAGTTGACAAAAGTAATTAATTAATAACATGTCAGAAATGAGTGAAACAAAAATCATATTAGATGCCTGTTGCGGTAGCCGGATGTTTTGGTTTGACAAGCATAATCCGAATACTTTATTTATAGACAAGCGTAGCGAAACCGTCACGGCCAAGGATAGAGATAAAATCAGAACCATAGAAGTAAAACCCGATATTGTAGCAGATTTCACAAATTTGCCATTTGAGGACAACTCTTTCTATATGGTAGTGTTTGACCCTCCACACCTTAAAACACTTGGTGAAACGTCATGGATGGCAAAGAAGTATGGCAAACTTCCTTCAAATTGGCAGGAAGTAATAAAAGCTGGTTTCGATGAATGTATGCGTGTCTTAAAGCCAAATGGTACATTGGTATTCAAGTGGAACGAAAGCGAGATAAAAGCTATTGAAATATTGTCTCTTATCCCTTATGAGCCGTTGTTCGGGCACACTACAGGGAGGCAAAGTAAGACGATATGGATGTGCTTTATGAAGTTACCAATTAACGAATAACAAGATAAATATGAAGATAAGAAACAATGATTTGTTAAACAGAAGTATTGACATTGATATAGCAGACGGAGTTTCAATCCACCTATATAGATGCGAGTATGACGAGCTTATCAAACTCCTTTTGCCTGATATGGAACAAGAGATAAAGAATGCTTATTCCCTCCAACATAGGGCTATGGAACAACGTCAGGAATGTTGGGAGATGGTAAAGGAAATTCGAGAATTATTCTACGAATGCTCCGACGAAGAGTACTGCATCCGTAAAAGTCTGGACGAAATAGAAGAAAAAAAAGTAGTGGAAGTATTGGAAAAATACCACAAGCTATTAGGGTTTGTTTAATTCAAAACAAGAAAGATATGAATAAAATTAAGAATCGTAGGCTTGCTCTACGAGCCTATAAAATCAGATTAAAGCAATACCTTTACAATAAGCCGTTGATTGATAGAAACAATCTTGCTTTTGTCCGTAAGGAAAATGATGGAAACCGATGCGATTGTTTCGGGCATTGGCGTAATTATTGGAATACAATACTATTTTAATTGAGAATAAAAATGAAAATAGAGAAAGTAGATATAACAAAATTAAAAACAGTTCGTCATTATGCTGAACTAAAAGGAGTTGTCAGGGAAACAGTAACATCATGGATTAAGAATAAAAAAATTCCATATGTTAAAATTGATGGAGTATATTTTATAATTATGGAGGATGAAAAATGAAAAGAGAAAACTTAAGGAAAGCATGCGATCTTGATAAAAAAATTGATACCATAGACAAATTAATCAATGTTAAAGTATTAAATGAAGGTACTGATGAATGATGTAGCACATTGCACTGGAGAAAATTGTCCAATCAGAGATATATGCATGAGATATCAGGTATATATTAAATATAGTAACGAATTAACCACAGAAATTGGTATGTTTGTAGAACCGGGATACATTGGATATTATTGTAATAATTTTATATTTAAAAACGATGAATGAAATTGTAATAAAAACTCGTATTGATAGTGATTTTATAAAAAGCTTTATTCTTTTATCAGGAGGTGATAAAGAAATGGTAAATATTATCGATTCATTTAATGGCGAAATGGAAATAGACATAGATGAATTGGGTAATAAGATTAAAGGTATAATGGAATTAAAAGTGGCATTATCTGCGATTGTTATATATAAACTGGCTGAAAAAAAAGAGGCAAAAGAAAATGAAACTAAAATTTAATAGGAAACAATTATTAGAAGCTATCGAAATTGGCGGTAGCTTCTCCGGTAACAAAAAAATACTTCCAATATTAGAGGACATAAGAGTTCAAATTAAGGAGAATAAGGCATGGATCTTATCATATGATAATCAGAATGCTATAAAAACGGTATGTCCTGTTGAGGCAGATGTTGAAAATGGTATTTTTTGCATTAACAAGAATAATCTTGTAAGTTACATATCTCTTCTATCAGATGAATATATTTCTATTGAAGTAATAGAGAAATTAAGTTCAGTAGAAGGAGAAAAAATAATTTCATCTACTATATCCACAGATACTGGATCTGTAGTTTTTCCATGTGATGATCCAAATATGTATCCGAAATTAAATAGCGATAAAGGGTCTGATGCTTTTGATATTCAAGCTGATTTACTTTCATATTGGATAAATAATAGCAACCAGTATCTTGGTGATTTAGATGATATAAAACTTTCTATGGGATGTCTAAATATTGATATCATAGAAGGGAGAGTCAATGTATTTGCATCAGATGGATTTAAAATGTATCATGATTCTATGCAATTGGAAAATAACAATATCACAACTCAGTTTGGTATTCCAAAGAATTCTTTTAGTGGTATTGTAAAAGCCTTAAAAAAAGAAGATAAGGTCACTATTAAAAATGGAGAAAATAATATTATTATTATTTGTGACAATACAATGATAATGGTCAGAAAATTGGAATATAAAATGCCCAATTTCCATTCATTGCTCAAATATCCGATCTTGTTTAAAATTACAGTTAATAAAAAGCAAATATTGAATTGTCTTCAAAAGGCTGCTAATATTCAAGACTCTAAATACAAAGGAATTGTTAATTTTGCCTTTAGTGAAAAAGGTCTTAATATTTCTTCTGAGAATTGGGAAGGAAACATAAAAATGAAAGATTTTATAGAGGCTGATGGAGGATCTAATATTTCTATAAACTTTACGATATCATATATAATTCCTACAATAAATGGCATTAATTCTGAGAATGTTATATTAGCTGTTACTGGAGAAAGACAGCCTATATTCATTGAAAATCCGGATGAAGATACGGAAATTGCGCTGAATAGTCCTTTTATAGCTTAAATTATGTTATCTATAAGGGTTTATCCAAAATAATATCTATATTTGTAGAGTGGGATAGGTTTTGCAGTTTGCCTTTCCCACTATTTAAAAATAAGCGGATAGTTCGGAGTCATGGCCGAATGATAAGAGGATTGTTCCATTAACTCTTCCGCTTGTTTATTATTAACCAATGGAACATCAATTCAATTATATGGAACATCAATTCAATGTACAATTAGCAAAAGAATATGGAATAGAAGAAGCCATACTTATCCATAATATGTTTTTTTGGATAAATAAAAATGCTGTTAATAACAAACATCTCTACGATGGACATTATTGGACTTATAATACCCAAAAAGCATTATCTGATTTATTTCCATATATTCATGAGACTAAAATACAGAGAAGTTTAAAATTTCTTTGTGAATGTGACTTTTTAATTAAAGGAAATTTTAATGAAAATAAACTTGACAGAACGTGTTGGTATGCATTTAGTGATAAAGCGATTTCGATTCTTCAAAATGAAGGTTACGATATTAGCAAAATGAAGAATGCAAATTATCAAAATGAAGCGACAATACCATATAGTAAACATACAGATAGTAATACATATAAAAAAGAAGATACTAACGTATCTAAGAAAGTGCTTTTTTATCCGACAGAAGAAGAGAAATCAGTATTTGAAGAATTTCGAAAAAAATATCCCGGTGCTAAAAGAGGTCTGAAAACAGAATTGGATTTATTAGTAAAGAAGCATAAGGATTGGCATGATGTTATTCCAATACTAAACAAAGCAATAGATGCTGAAAATAGAAAAAGGAAAGAAGCAAAGGATGCTGATTCTTTTTATCCTAATCCTAAGAATCTTCAAACATATATAAATAATCGCTCATGGGAATTATTTACTGATGAACCTGACTATGATGAAAATGAATATCATCCTAACACCAATGGCTCAGATGTTCGATGGAATGAGCCATCACAAAGATATATATGCTTTTATCCGTGGGCTTTTGATAATCTTTGTGATGGATATACAAAAGATACTCGACCGGATAATGCAACAGTATTTTGTCAGGGACGGAAATATGTATGGAATAAGGAACAACAAAAATGGGATCATGATTAATGGACGTTAATGAGATAAAAAGGACTCTTTCTGTATTTAGGGATTCTGATACAGATTTATTTGAGATTAGATTATTCAATCCTCTCAACAAATATGATATTTATTCCGGCATATTTAGAGATGCAGATAAGGCAATAGAAAATATATTGCGTTTTGATGATAAATACAATATTTACTTTATCTTTAATCAACTAAAAGATGCTATGGATGGCTACCCTCAATATAACAAAATGATTAAGGGTTGTGAAGCTATAAAAGATAATGATATCAAATATAGGAATTGGGTATTAGTAGACTTAGATCCAGTACGAGAAGGAGGTGTAAAGGAAATAGCTACGACTGATGAAGAATTAGAAAGAGCAAGGCAGATGGCTTTGTCTGTTAGGAGATTTTTGAGAGAAAGAGGATTCTTTTCTCCTATAGTGTCTATGTCAGGAAATGGTTATCATCTAATGTTTAAAGTTGATAAATTAGAAAATACTCCTGAAAACACATTGATATTATCTAATTTCCTTAAATATTTGGGAAGTAAATTCACTGATGAATATGTAGATGTAGACTTGAAAGTCTTTAATCCGGCAAGAGTTACAAAATTGTATGGTACATATTCAAGAAAAGGAGGAAATACACCTAAAAGACCGCATAGGTTAAGTAAAATACTTGTTGTACCTGAATGCATACAGTCTAATGATATATCATTATTTAAGAATTTGGCAGATATGTTACCTAAGACTGAACCTATAAATAGGTATAATTTAGGGAATAGGGAGCAATTTGATATAGATAATTTTATATCCAATTATGGTATAAAAGTTCATAAGGATATAACAATGGGCGATGGAACAAGAAAAATAGTCCTTTCTGAATGTCCATTTGATCCATCTCACAAAGCTCCTGATTCAGCTATTTTTGTATCTAAAGATGGTATAGGATTTACATGTTTTCATAATTCATGTAGTCAGTACACATGGCGAGATTTAAGATTGAAATTTGAACCTAATGCTTACGACATTAAATCGCAAGCACATAATACTGCTATCCCATATCAAAGAAATCAATATACGTCTAAAAAGGAACAGAAGGTAAAAGAAGAGAGTCCTGAATTAGGCAAAAAATGGTTTAGAATGAAGGATATACCTAAAATAGATTTGAATAATATCATCAGTCTAAAAACAGGGTTTCACTCTTTAGATAGGGCTATTGTAGGACTAAATTTAGGTGAGGTTTCCCTACTTTCAGGTACTAATTCAAGTGGTAAATCATCATGGTTGAATACATTGATATTGAATGTTGTGAACAATGGTCATAAAGCAGCATTATGGAGTGGAGAACTTGTACCGGGCGTATTAAAAACATGGCTTGAAATGGTTGCAGCCGGAAGGGAGAATTTATTAGAATCAAGAAAGAATATTGGGAAATTTTATATAAATCCATCTGTCATAGATAAGATAGATAATTGGCTTGATGATAAGTTTTTCCTTTATAACAATGAATATGGAAGCAAATGGGCGCAACTATTTAATGATATGAGGGAAATGGTTGACAATGGTGTAGAGTTGCTTATTTTGGATAATCTTTTTACTCTAGATATTGATCTGTTTGAAGGAGATAAGAATAACAAACAGAAAGAGCTTATTTTGCAGATATGCGAATTTTCTAAGAAGAACAATATACATCTGATATTAGTATGTCATCCACGAAAACAGGTAGACTTCTTAAGAAAGGATTCTATTAGCGGTACGGCTGATTTAACTAATGCTGCATCTAATGTATTTATCATTCATCGTGTTAACAAGGATTTTGAAAAAAGAGGGGGAGAGTTTTTTGGAAAAGAAGCGATAACAGCAATGATGGACTATGGCAATGTATTAGAAGTAGCTAAAAACAGAATGTATGGCATTGTCGATTATATATGTGGAATGTATTATGATATTCCTAGCAGACGTTTTATGAATGAAGAAAATGAGAATATCCATTATGGTTGGGAAAATCCTTCTCCGGCTATTCCTATTTTCAAAGAAAATAATGATCATATATATAATGGCTATCAACGAGAATATTCAAGCGATAATTTACCATTCTCGGAACCAACGGATGAATTACCATTTTAAAAGAATAACATTATGAATAAAAAAGCAAAAAAGTATATCGAGGATAATACTTTAGATTTGAACAAAAATGAGAGAATGGATACAACGGGATATGTTTCTTTAGCGGTGTCTATTGGTAAAGCATATGGAGCATTAGCTATAGATTGTATTAACCAAGCAAAAATTAATAAAATTTGATATGAAGATAATATTCCTCGACTTTGACGGTGTGATAACCACATTAAAAAGTAATTGGGCGATTGATAATGAAAAGGTCGAACTAGTTAAACAGATTTGTGATGCAACCGGAGCTAAAATTGTGATTTCTTCTTCTTGGAGAAGATATACTTTGGAGCAGACATTAGAAGATATCGCAAATCAAGAAAAAGTTTACGGACATAACCCTTTCCCGTATCCCGAATATATTGTCGGCATTACTTCAAGAATGTACGGTTTTAAATATGGAAATAAAGAAAAGCACTATGGTTTATGTCGTGGCGTAGAAATAGACCGTTGGTTGTGGGAACATGAAGATGTTACTAATTATGTAATTCTTGATGATGATTCTGATATGTTGCTTTGTCAACGAGAGCATTTCATAAAAACTCATGCTTTACGTGGAATATCCAAACGTGACGTAATAAAGGCAATCAAAATTTTGAATAGTTGATTAATTTATTTATTTTTGTGCATTAATCATTTTAAACATGACTGATTTAAAACAATTTAGAGAAAATTCAATAAAAAGAAGTCTTTGTGAAGGTTATACTGATAAATGGTCAGAACATAAAACCAAACGAGAACTTTTCGAACTTGCTTGCGACTCAAATGCCGTTTCATATATGGCGCAGTCTATTAGTGAGGGTTGGGGACTTTCTCCACAATACATATCAGAGAAATTTAAGCCATTTATAAATGGGAAATATATCTGTGAATATAAGAATGCTAAGGGCAATGGATATTCTAGTGCTATGGTTTGTGAATTTAACGAAAATGCATTTGATGTATCGACTACCTTGCTATGTGTTATAGATTCAAATACAACTCTTAAAATAGCAGATTATCTTATATGTAAAATTTATATTGTTGGGAAATCTCAAATTAATATTGAATTAGGACAAAATTCCCGGTGTTATTTATATATATATGGTGGAGATCCATTGATTACTGGTGATGTGATTAATCCAAATGTTATAATTGAAAGATATATGGGAAAGGAGGAGTCAAATGGCTAATTTTTATATGAAAAAGGTTGGTGAGGATACCGAATATAATATAGAAAATCATTGGAACGGACTTCTATATAAACAATTTAAAGGTCTTTCAGATTACGGAAAAATAAAATCTGTATATACTGAAAGTTTTGCTGAAACAGATAAATTGAATTATTATCAAGCAAGCAAGCCAATTAGAGAAAATACTGATCTTGAATTAACACTAGTTTTCAAAGGAGACAATCGTAGAGCAACTTACGATAATTTCGTAGAATACATTAGTTCCGGAGAAATCATTTATCATGATGATGTGCGTAACAAATATGTTAACTTTATACTCATTGAAGCGATTACTCCTTCTGAGGATCAACTTTATGGTGATATTAAATATATTATTGCTACATTTAAATTAAAAAATATTAATGGTCAAACAAGAGATACACTTTAAAAATGAAAACATTAAAGCAGATTAACGAGCATTTGTCATCAAACGTTTATGATGACGTAACTAAGTTAAAAATTCCTTTTTATTTATATAATAAAGGGATAAAAGAGGGTAAGATCATCTTTCAACAACCAAAGACTTTTGATGATTTTCAAAAATGGTTCGAAGACAATGATGTAGAAAAGTTTAAATCTGCATTAGCAGATATGTACAAAGACGATTCAAGATCAATAGATGAAGATATTGATAATTTCAGACTTCGAGATATTATATATACTAAAAGTAAATCTAACTCAAAAGATAGACAAGAACTTGAGCTATTAAAAAATAAATTTGCTCATACTTTGACTGAAAAGACTAATAATCTAATTCAAGTAATATTTCATGGTACACGAACTGATATAGATCAATGTATGAGAGAATGTAATATATATGTTGGGCACTTAGATATAACTTAACACATAATTGATTATATTTGTGCATGCAACGGGTA
>ERZ827452.858-NODE-858-length-36298-cov-7.714234_pt1 | contig 36298 bp, 41 predicted proteins | sample MGYA00519866_ERZ827452 | MGnify/ENA primary metagenome ERZ827452 (study PRJEB31778, sample SAMEA3449307) | human gut metagenome | biome: human gut; feature: human-associated habitat; material: faeces | place: United Kingdom | collected 2010/2012 ... | reverse complement strand
GTTGTCGTAATGCCATAAGCCGGGAGTGTGTGGGCAAACAGGTTGTAAGTACCACCGTAAATGTTCTTTGCCGCTACGATGTGATCACCGGCATGAGCCAGGTTTTCAAAGGTGTAAGCGATCGCTGCTGCACCGGAAGCCACTGCCAGTGCTGCCACTCCACCCTCTAACGCTGCAATTCTCTTCTCGAATACGTCCTCTGTCGGGTTCGTCAGACGGCCATAGATATTACCTGCGTCCTCTAATGCAAATCTTGCTGCTGCATGATCGCAGTTCTTAAATACGAAGGAAGAGGTCTGGTAGATCGGAACAGCCCTTGCATCGGTGACTGGGTCTGGCTGCTCCTGGCCTACGTGAAGCTGTAACGTCTCAAATTTATAATTTTTTGTACTCATGCTTTCGTCTCCTTTACCGATTCTCAAAAATGTTGAGGACAGTATAACTCTTCAATTCCTAGCATGTCAATAGGAATACAGGAAATTATTTCATGAAATACAAAACATGATTTCATCAAATACAGAAAATTATTTCATTACCTTTAAAATTTTCTCGATATCCTGTTTTCGTCCAATAGCCAGCAGATGATCTTCTGCCCGGATCACATAATCCGCTGACGGCATCAGATTGGTCTTTCCATCGGTCTTTGTCCCCAGGATATTGATGTGATAGCTGTTGCGGATTCCGGATTCCTTCAGACTCTTGCCTATCCACTGGGTTAACGGCGGAATCTCATAGATCGAATACTCATCGCTTAACTCAATGTAATCAAATACATGATCCGCACTGTAACGCACTGCCAGCTTCTCCGCAATATCACGATCCGGATAAATAACTTCATCAGCTCCATTTCTCAGAAGAAATTTCGCATGGATATCCCGGTTTGCCTTACTGATCACATGTTTTCCGCCCAGCTCCTTTACCAGGCTGGTGATCTCCAGACTGCTCTGGAAATTGGTTCCGATGCAGACGAAGCACAGATCAAAGTTCGCAACACCTAAGCTTTTTAACACATTTTCATTAGTGCAGTCACCGATCTTGGCGCTGACCACCAGAGGAAGCATATCTTCCAGATTCTCCTCTTCCTGATCCACGATCATGATCTGATTGCCAAGCTCTGCCAGATTCTGGCACAGATGACGACCAAAACGACCCATTCCAATAATCAAAATTGATTTCATATTTCTTCCTCCTTAACCGATGCTGACCGTTTCCACCGGGTTCTGTACATGAGTGATCCGTTTCTGCTGGGTAAATGCCAGAGCGAAGGACATACTGCCGATCCTGCCGCAGTACATCAGTAAAATGATCACTATTCGGGATGCCGGAAGCAGACTTCTGGTGATTCCGGTAGTCATTCCTACCGTTCCAATGGCAGAAAATGTCTCAAACAGCACATCTGCCATTCCAACCGGCTGAATCGCCATGATCAGGATAGCCGCTGCCAATGCTGCTGTTAAGTTGATGGTACAGATGGCGCCAGCACGTTTTACCGCATCCTCCTCTAACCGCCGTCCGAATACATTGATGCCGTAGGAGCGGTCAATGTTGGAACGGACATATAAGAACAAAGCGATCGCAGATGTGGTCTTGACACCGCCTGCCGTAGATCCTGGATTACCGCCGATAAACATTAAGATCAGTGTCAGCAGTTTGCTTCCATCCGTCATGGCCGCCGGATCAACGGTGTTAAAGCCTGCCGTTCTCGCTGTCACGGACGCAAATAAACTGGTTAAAATCTGTCCACTGGCACTCATGCCCACCATCAGATTCTGCCGTTCCAGTACCCAGAAGAGTCCTGCACCGCCAAATACCAGCACAAACAGGGCGATCAGCACCAGCTTCGTCTGTAATAAATATTTCCGGAAATGAAATTTATTCCGGTATAGGTCATCCCACACGATAAATCCCAGACCACCGATGATGATCAGGCTCATGATCACCAGATTCACCAGCCAGTCGTCATAGTAACCAACCAGGGAATTATAAGGCACTTCATTGCCCATCAGGTCAAAGCCTGCATTACAAAAGGCAGAAACCGCATGGAAAAAGCCGTAAAAAACCCCACGGAAAAAGCCATATTTTGGCACGAAACGGATCGATAACAGTACCGCTCCCGTCACTTCAAATATGCAGGTTCCGGCAATGATCCTCCGGGCCAGCTTCACGATCCCGCCGATCTGCAATGCGCTGGTGCTCTCCTGGATCAGTCCCCGCTGGCGCAGACCGATCTTTCTTCTCAACACAATGGAAAAGAACACACCCACGGTCACAAATCCGAGACCGCCGATCTGGATCAGAAAAATGATCACAAACTGACCAAACAAGCTCCACTGGCTCCAGGTATCCCGCACCACCAGACCGGTCACACAGGAGGCGCTGGTTGACGTAAACAGTGCGTCTAAAAAATTCACACTCTGCCCATTTCTGCTGGCAAATGGAAGCATCAGAAGCAGTGTTCCAACCAGGATCAGTACAAAGAAGCCATAGGCAATGTACTGAGTCTGGCTTAAAAAGCCCCTTTTTTTCTTCATAGGATCATCTCCGTCCGTTTTTTCTTATGATCGTAAACAACGTAAACAATAAAAATGCCGCCAGATTCACTAACACCACGCTGGCACCTGCCGGAGTGGAACAGAGATAGGAGGCCGTCATGCCGATGCAGAAACAGATCACTGATAAGATTCCCGAAGACCACACCACACCTTTAAAGCTCTTAAACACCCGCATGGAGGTCAGTGCCGGGAAAATGATCAGGCTGGAGATCAGCATAGCCCCCATCATCCGCATTCCCAGCACAATGGTCACCGCTGTTAAAACCGCGATCAGCACATTGTAGCTGGACACGGAAACGCCCGTAGCCTTGGCGAAATTTTCATCAAAGGTTACAGCGAAAATTTTATTATAGCAGAACACAAACAGTCCCAGTACCACTACAGACAGCACCGCCGCCATTTTCACATCGGCAATGCTCATGGCTAAAATACTGCCGAACATATAGCTGCTGACATCCGTCGTCATACCGGTCGTCAGAGAAGTCACCACAATACCGACAGCAAGGGCGCTGGCAGAGATCATGGCGATTGCCGCATCGCTCTTGACTTTTCCATTTTCCGTAATCCGCAGAAGGAAAAAAGCCGCCAGCACCACCACCGGGATCGACAATTTCAGCGGAGACCAGCCAATCGCTAATGCGATGGACAAGGCTCCAAAGGATACGTGGGAAAGCCCATCTCCGATCATCGAATACCGTTTTAATACCAGGCTGACGCCCAGCAGGGACGCACACAGAGAGATCAGGATGCCGCCGATCAGCGCCCGCACCATAAATGGATAAGAAAGCATCTCCAATACTGCTGCCATCACAGATCACCTCCTAAGAACAGCTGGCCTGCTTTGGTTTTCCGGTATTCTTCCGGGGTTCCATAGAATAACACCTTCTGCTTCAAATGCAGGATCTTATTGGCCTGGTTGACTACATTGGCCACATCGTGGGTTACCATGATGATAGTCACCTTTTCTTCTTTATTTAACGTCCGCACCAGATGATAAAAATCCTGGATTGCTGACGGATCCAGTCCGGTGATCGGTTCATCTAAAATCAGCACTTCACTGGTGGCGCATAAAGCCCTGGCGATCAGGGCACGCTGCTGCTGTCCGCCGGATAATTCCCGGTAACACTTTTTCGCCAGATGGGTGATGCCCAGCTTTTCCATGCTGGTCCGCGCCATCTTTTTCTCCATCATGGAGTAAAACGGCCGGTGACCTCTCCTGCTTAGGCATCCAGAGATCACCACTTCATAAACGGTCGCCGGAAAATCCTTCTGGGCCGCCGTCTGCTGGGGCAGATAGCCGATCCCGGTCTTTTTCAGTTCTTCTGCCACAGTCAGTGTTCCTGCTGTCGGCTTGATCAGACCCAGAAGTCCTTTCATCAAGGTACTTTTACCGGAGCCATTTTCTCCCACCACGCACAGGTAATCGCCGGAATCTACCTCCATGGTCAGGTCTACTACCGCATCGTGGTTTTCGTAGCCAAAATCCACATGGTTACATGTTATTAATGCACTCATTTTTATTCCTTTTTCATCCCTTTCGTAACTGTTCAGTCCTTTCACAGTTCCTTTTCCTTCTATAATTGCAGCTATTGGAATCCACATGGCTGCTTTGATCGTTACTTCTTGACATTTAATCCAGACCATCCCGCAGGGTCTCGATATTGCCCTTCATCAGATCCACATAGGTGACTCCGGAATCAAATTCTGCTCTCGTCACATTGTGGCAGGAATGAAGAAGCTCCGGTTTCGCTCCTGTCTCTTCTCCGATGATCTCTGATACCCGGTGACTGGAGAGCTCCAGGTAGTAAACCACCGGAATCTCTTCCGTCCGCACCTTATCGATCAGGTACGCAATGGTCTTCGCACTTGGCTCCGTATCTGTGCTGCAGCCGGAAAATGCCGCGCGGTAGTCGAAGCCGTACTCTTCTGCCAGATAACGGAATGGAAATTTGTCACCTACCACGATCATGTTGCGCCTGCGGTTCTTAGAAACCTCTAAGAATCCCTCGTGGAGCGCCTCTAATTCCTTTAAATACGCCTCTTTTCCTTCTTCGTAACGGGTTTCATTGGCCGGATCACACTTGGATAAGGTGTCCGCGATCACTTCCGTGAACTTCATGGCATTGACCGGAGATGTCCAGATGTGCTCGTCATACTCAATGTCTACATGATGACCGTCATCATCCACATAGTCGGAGTGGTCATGACCATCGCCGTAGTAGTGACCGTCTGGTAACCCGGAGTCACTGTCATGGTCGTGTCCTGCATCGATCTCATGCTCGTGGTCCTCTTCCGCATCATGATCGTGGTCTTCTGACTCGTGGTCATGCCCGTGACTTCCGTGTGCATGGTCATGGGCCTCGTCCTCCATGCCTTCCACGATCTCCTCCTCATAAGTGTCCACGTAATCCATCATGGTGATCACCGTCATATGGTCGGTGTCCGTCGCTGCCAGCACCTGGGTCAGCCATTGCTCCATGGCGCCGCCGTTGCAGATCAGTACGTCTGCATTCTGGATCGTCCTCATATCTGCCGGAGTTGGCTCAAAGGAATGGCTGTCCATCCCCGCCGGAACCACCATGGTCAGATCAACAGCATCCCCGGCGATCTGTCTGGCGAAATCATAATAAGGAAACAACGTGGTCACCACATTTAATTTCCCATCGTCCTCTTTCTTTGCATTCTGTCCCACTGCATTTCCACAACCAGTCAGAACCGCTACAGACGCAAGCACCGCAGCCAGATACCAACCGATGCCCCGTTTCCAGCTTTTATTATTCATGTTTCATATCCCTTCCTGCAATAACCCAACGTAACTATTCAGTACCTTCATAGTTATTTCCATCCTAAGCAGGATGTCAAACCAGTATAGCACATTTTTATTTCGGCATACAAGGGTTTTTCATAAGAAAGAATGTGCCTTGGCACATTCTCGCGCCGAGTGCGGTCGCTTGCGACATGTTTCTTCTTCGCGCGAGTGCGCATCCTGCGGAGCGTTTTTGTGTCATAGGACGAAGTTTCCTATGACACAAAAAACAGGTGTGGAGCCTATCGCATTCCCACACCTGTTCTGACTGTTCCTATTTTATTTTACCTTTTGTCCTTCTTAGCCACCCGCATTCCGGCACGGATCATGCGAAACATCCGCACCGCGGCCTTCTGATATAACATCACCGCATCTGCCATGGCTTCATCAAGCCCCATAGGTCCATCCACGGTAGTCATCAGTGAATCGATTCCATGTTCATAGATTGTCTCATAGCCTGGTCCCAGTGATCCACTTAAGCCGACAACAGGCACTCCTTTTCTGGCGCACCGGTCACCGATTCCCTGCATCACCTTGCCAAAGCTGGACTGCCAGTCTGTCCGGCCTTCTCCAGTCACCACCAGATCTGCCCATTCAAGCCACCGGTCAAAATTCGTCATGTCCAGTACACAATCAATGCCAGAACGCATTTCTGCTCCCAGATAGATGAGAAGAGCCGCACCAAGCCCTCCTGCAGCCCCAGTTCCAGGAATCTGGTCCGGATCAGTCTGAAAAGTGTTGCGGATCACATCCCGGTAATGCTGCATTCCCGATTCTAACTGATCCAGAATCTTAAGTGTTCCTCCTTTTTGCTTTCCAAAGGTATAAGTAGCACCATTTTCCCCACATAACGGATTCGTCACATCACACATCACTGTGATCTTCGCCTGTCTGATCAGCGGTGTCAGTCCAGAAATATCGATACGCTCCACCAGCTCCAGATTTTCACCGATTCCCTTCAGTTCCTGTCCATCACAGTCCAGGAAACGGACACCAAGGGCTGATGCCATTCCCATTCCTCCATCATTGGTTGCCGAACCACCAATGGCAATACGGATATCCCGGAAGCCTCTCTGAAGCGCATCCATCAGAAGCTGTCCTGTCCCATAGGTAGAAGTTTTCCGCGGATCACGTTCTGCTTCCATCACCAGCGGAAGCCCGGATGCCTGGGCCATCTCAATCACCGCCGTACCACCAACACATCCATAATAAGCCGTGATTTCCCGTCCAAGCGGATCCTGTACCTGACAGGAAAGCTTCTCCCCATGGCACGCCTGCACAACAGCGTCTATGGTTCCCTCTCCTCCATCTGCCACTGGAATCCCCTGGCATTCGCAGGAGCCAAAAACCTCCTCTGCTGCTTTCTTTAGATATTGAATCGTCTGGGCGCTGGTTAATGATCCTTTAAAAGAATCGGATACGAATAAAAGCTTCATCCGGTTTTCTCCTTTTTTCTTCTATGAAAGTCCAGGCAGAAATCCACTGCACAAAACTAAGATACATAATACCACAATTTTCCCAAAAAAGAAAGAACCTGGACATCCAGGTTCTCTCTTCATCTTCTCAATCATTAAAGTTAAACTGCCGCTAATGTCTCGCCTAATTTTCTGCAGTTCTCCAGGGCTTCTTCATCTGGAGTATTATTGGCGATCACGCCTTCTCCTCCTGCGACTGTTGCACCGGCAGCTTCCATGCGGGATGCCCACTCTCTCATCCAGTCGCCATCGCCCCAGTCATAGGAGCCGAACAGACCGATGGTCTTGCCAGCTGCGAATTTTTCTACTTCTTCTACAAATGGCTCCATGTCGCCTTCTTCTAACTGTTCAGAGCCCATAGCCGGACAACCCAATGCAAACGCTTTTGCGTCTTTTAATACATCTGCGGATGCACTTGTAACGTCAAGAACGTTTGCGTGGCCACCTGCTGCATGGATTCCCTCTGCAACTGCACCAGCCATCATCTCAGTATTACCTGTGCCGCTCCAGTAAATTACATAAATATCGCTCATAATGATTACTCCTCCTTAAATGAATTTTTTATTTATGATACCGCTGCCAGATGAAGCGGATATCCTGCGATCACTTCTCCCATGGCCTGATCCTTTGCCGCATCATAGGCTGCAAATACTGCCCTGGCTCTCTCAACATTGTGGTACACCTTCCAGTACCGTTCCATAAGACAATTTTGTCCACCGAACTTAATAAAGTCTTCCACATCTTCCACCGGATATTCCAGTATGATGCCCAGTTCATGTGGGAAATCTGCTTGTTTCTCCGCATATCTTTCATAACGCTGACGCAATTTACGGAGTACCGCAGAAACGCTGACATCCAAATATCCCATTTTATTCAAAAATTCGCGGTTTTCCTGTTTGTTCAAATGTTTTTCCAGCCGGTCATACCGGTAAAACAACAGCAATTCCTTGTTCTTCCCTATATAAAGAGGAATGCAGCTGACCGCCGTTCCTTTTAGAGACCTCCAGATCCGGTTCCAGGTACCTGGTCTGGAGGTCATGGCATTGGATGCCTTTACATTTTTTAACACCGGGCCACAATGAAATGCCACCCGGAATTTTAATTCGGTCTCTATATTGCACTGATCTAAAAATCTCATCATATCTTCCGCTGACATGGCACTTCTCCTTTTCCTTCTCTTTATATGAAAAAGAATCCTGCAAGCAGGATTCTCCGCCTGCGGCGGGTCGCTTTAGCGACATTCTTCCGCTCCGCCGCAGTGCGATCCTTAGCGGAGCGTTTTTCAATTACCTGATCCCATACAAGGGGAATTCCAGTGGTCTCCACTCTCACTTTATTCCGGTTTTCTCTCCTAATGCCAATACGGCATTTCTCACACATTCCGGACATGGACATAATGGAACTCCTGTTTCCATTCCCTTTAAATCCTTACAGATCGTTCCACCGCATCTTTGCCGGAAATCCGATAAGATCTCCCTGGAATATCGTGGTGTCCCTTTGCCTTCTGTCAGATCCCCGGCAACCACAATGGCACCGATCAATGCCCCACAGGTCCTCTCCATACATCCCATGCCTGCTACAAATCCCGCTGTCAATTTCATCAGTTCTTCGGAATTCACCGGAAGCTTGTCCTCAAATGCTTTTAATACGGCCTGTGTGCAGTTGCACTGTCCTGTTGCTTTTAATTCTGCCGCGTATTCGGCACGTTCTTCGATCGTCATAATCATTCGCCTCTGTATTTTTTCGTATATCATGTTCTCCACTCAACCACATCCAAATAAGCCTTTCTTGGTCTTGCCAAAAGCCACAATAAACTTCCATGGCTGACGGTTCTTTGAGGATGGTGTCATCATCCCCGCCTGCAAAATCCGTTCAATCAGTTCTTTCGCTACTGGAATATTCTTCCTCATTGGCTCTTTGGAATTAAGTCTTACACTCAGGTACATATTTTTCCCCTTTTTTCCATACCCTTATATCAAAAAAGGATTTTCACTGCCTATGCTTTCTCTCAAAGATTTTTTCTCAAAACTGATCCAGGGAATCGTCATCGGGATCGGCGCTGTGCTTCCAGGGATCTCCGGCGGTGTCTTAAGTGTGGTATTCGGCGTCTATCAACCCATCATGGAATTCTTAGCTGATCCGGTCTCCTGTCTGAAAACCCATCTTCCAGTTCTGTTTCCGGTTTTTCTCGGATATGGGATCGGCTTTCTTGGCGTGGCCAATCTGCTGGCCTTTCTTCTGGAGAAGCATTCTGCTTTTTCCATCTGCTTCTTCCTCGGACTGATCTTTGGTACTGTTCCTTCTCTTTTTCATCAGGCCAGGGAACAGGGAGACGAAAAAGGCAGCACCTGCACTTTCTTCTCGTGCATGCTGGTTGTATTCGCCCTGCTTTGTCTCCTAAAAACCATGTCTGTCCAGATCCCCCAGGGAACCCCTGCATTCTTCTTCTGCGGCTTCTGCCTGGCTCTCAGCATCATCGCCCCAGGAATGAGCTCTTCTGCCCTTTTAATGCCTCTTGGCCTGTACACGCCTTTTCTCTATGGAATCGGACATCTGTCTCCTGCTGTCCTAATTCCCGCAGGAATCAGCGCAGTTTTCACCATCATTCTCCTGTCAAAAGCGATCAACTTCCTATTTCACCATCACTATAGTCTGACTTTCCACGGGATCATCGGCATCCTTCTGGCCTCCGCGGTCATGACCATTCCCTTTGGCAGTTTTTTCTCCTCTGCCCGTCAATGTCTGGGGAATCTGCTGTGTCTTTTCCTTGGCATCGCCGCTTCCCGCCTCTGCGGAATCCTGACTCCTGCTCCGACTTAATTCCCATTTTCTAAGATCATCGGATCTTTCCGCAATTCTTCTCCTCCAGTGCTTTAATGGCATGAAATGCAAATTCGTTAAATGGAACTTCGATTCCCAGTTCCTTTCCCATGCGGATCAACGCACCAGAAAACATATCGATCTCTGTCGGACGATGGGCATCCAGATCCTGTAATGTCGAATATCTGGCGTCCGGCAAAACCCCACTGTTTCTGGCTGCTGGTGCATCTGCATCGTGAATGTCAATGCCCTTCGCCTCCGCTACTGCGACCACCTCCAGACGCATACGTTCACTGATATATGCCACGTGTTCACTGTCTGTATAAGCCCCCTGCCCGCAGTTAATGATCGCCTGAGGCAGATTTTTACTGATATTTAAGGAAAATTTGTACCAGAGATCCTGCATTACATTCTGGCAGACCCGGTAATGGACACCACTTCCATCCAATAGCCGGCACAGTGCTTTCACCCGCTCACTGACACAGCAATCTTTCTCACCGAAGAAAACGCCTGCCGTCTTCTCGGGATCATAACGGATCTGGTTGCCGGTTCTCTGGGAAGCAATCTTCATCAGGGAATAAACCATATGTTCCATACCAATCCGTTTTCCGATGATCTCTTCACTGTCCACACCATTTAACAGGCTCATCACCACCGTATGGCTGTCTGTCATGGTCTCGATCCAAGGAAGGATCTTCTCCAAACCGCCATATTTCACCGACACCAGGATCAGATCTGCTCCCACTGCCTCCTCAGGTGCCTTCACACATGGGAAAAACTGCTGTCCATTGATCCATAACCCTTCTCGTTCCAGCCGCTCCTTTCTCTCTCCCTCTGCGATCACCCACAGATTCTCTCCTGATTTTTCCTTTAAACCTGCCACAAAATAGCAGCCAACCGCACCGGCTCCGATCAGTGCAACCGTCTTTATCTCCATTTTCTATCTCCTCCAGATATCTTCTGCCTGTGTAACATTTCCGTGGATTCGCATCGTTGAAATGGAATAGTGCCACGGCCTGTGGCACTATTTACTCCAGTTCCACATTATGTATCTTAGCATAACACATCCAGAGGACTTCCTACAATCCCAAAATCCTCACTTGACTTTTTCCTTTATCCTATCTAAGATTAATCGTATACAAAATGTGATACCAGGGTCAAAAGGTCAGAAGTTCGATGCAAGCTTGCTTGCAGGAGAATTTTTGACCTTGGGACCCGCCAAAAACATGAGTAAGTAGCCATTTTTCAAAGAAAAATGAGCGAATTACGAATGTTTTTGAGAATTGCGGGAGCACGCAGTGCGGAGCAATCCGGTATCAGAGGGGTCAAAAGCTTTTGACCCCAACATCAAAATATACGAAAGGAAGCTTTCCGTCATGACAAAAGATATGACGACCGGAAAGATTATGCCTCTTCTGGTCAAATTTACGATTCCGCTGGTTCTTGGCAACTTGTTCCAGCTCACTTACAATGCCGTGGACAGCATCATTGTCGGTCATTTTGTCGGCAAAGAAGCACTGGCTGCCGTTGGTATCTGCAACCCCATCAGTACCCTGATGATCCTGTTTTTAAATGGCCTGTGCATGGGTGCCAGCATCTTAATGGGCATGCAGTATGGTGCCAGGGAATATGATACCTTACACCGGCAGATCAGCACGACCATGCTTTCCGGTGTGATTTTTTCTGTATTTTTAACCCTGATCTGCGTTATTTTCGCAGTCCCGATCCTTCATCTGATGCAGGTGGACCCGTCCATTATGGTGATGACCACCCAGTATCTGCGGATCATTTTTGTGGGACTGGTCTTTACCTTTTTATATAACTTCTTTTCCAGCACCCTACGGGCACTGGGTGACAGTAATTCGCCACTTTACTTCCTGATCATCAGCGCCATATTGAACATCTTTGGTGATCTGTTTTTTGTAGTTGTCCTGCACGCCGGAAGCAATGGATGTGCGGTTTCTACTGTGATCAGTGAAGTGCTCTGCTGCCTGTTCTGTATCATTTACATCCAGAAAAAAGTGCCGATCCTGCGCCTTGGAAAGAAATGGATGGTATTTGACTCTTCCTTATTAAAAAAGACCATCGCTTACGGCTGGGCATCCGCCATGCAACAGGCAACCGTCCAGCTGGGAAAGCTCGGAATCCAGGCCATCGTCAACACCATGGGTGTCTCTGTGGCTGCTGCATTTGCGGTTGTCAACCGGATCGATGATTTCGCCTACACACCGGAGCAGAATATCGCCCACGCCATGACCGCGCTGATGGCACAGAATAAAGGCGCCGGCAAAAAGGACCGGATGCGGGAAGGCTTCCGGTGCGGACTGGTGCTGGAGACCATTTACGGTATCGCAGTCTTTATCGTCTGCTTTGTATTCGCAAGACATCTGATGATGTTGTTTGTAAAAGATGAGGAAGTAATCAGCCATGGTGTTACCTACCTGCACCTGATCTCCGTAATGTACATTCTCCCGGCATTTACCAACGGTATCCAGGGCTTCTTCCGTGGTATCGGCGATCTGAAGATCACCCTGATCAGCAGCTTTATCAACATGGGAGTCCGGGTTCTGGCTGCAGCTCCACTGGTTCTGATCATGCACCTTGGCATCGAGGCCCTGCCATTCTCCTATCTGGCCGGCTGGGTCGGAATGCTGGTGGCGGAGTTACCGCTGCTGATCAAAACCTACCGAAAGCAGGATTAAGCCAAGTTCTGAATTTTCTGAACAGTTGCAAAAATTTCAACATAACTAACATCTCGTGAAATAATAATGGCTGACCAAGACATTTATCCGCCTGGTCAGCCATTTTTCATTTATGAACATTCTATCTTCTATTTTCCTAAATGCCAGATCTCCTCATTATACTGTGCGATGGTCCGGTCACTGGAGAACATTCCTGCCTTGGCGATATTTACCAGGCATTTCTTTCTCCATCCCACAGGATTTACCGCATAATCAGCCAACGCCTGCCCTTTTCTTACCACATAAGCATTGAAATCCGGCAACGTCTGGAACCAGTCTTTGCTGATCAGTTCATGATGCAGACGGGTCAGATTTTCTTTCTGTCCGATGTTCATCATCTCATCCCCGATCAGGAAATCTACTGCCCGGCGGATATTGGGATCCCCCTCATACCACTGCTTTGCGCAGTAATCAGCTGCCTCATAGCGGTGGATCACCTGATCTGAGGTCTGACCAAATATATAGATGTTGTCACTGCCTACCTGCTCACTGATCTCCACATTGGCTCCATCCATGGTTCCTAATGTCAGTGCTCCGTTCAGCATAAACTTCATATTGCCGGTACCGGATGCCTCTTTGGATGCCAGACTGATCTGCTCAGACAGGTCGCAGGCCGGAATCATCTTCTCTGCTGCTGTCACATTGTAATTCTCCACAAATACCACCTGCAGCCATCTGGACACCTCCGGATCTGCAGCGATGACCTTTGATACGGTCAGTAATGCATGGATAATGTCCTTGGCAATGATATAGGCCGGCGCTGCTTTCGCTCCGAAAATGCTTACCATCGGCGCAGCCGGCAGATGTCCTGCCTTGATCTCATAATACTGATGGATCAGATAAAGCAGGTTCAGCTGCTGACGCTTATACTCATGCAACCGTTTGGACTGGATATCATACAGCGCATCTGTGGAAATCTTTACCTTCTGGGTCTCCCAGAGCCAGTCTGCCAGCGCCTGCTTATTCTCCTTTTTTATCCTTGTTAACTCTTCTAACACCTTCTCGTCATTTTCGTATGCCAGAAGCTTTTCTAACTCGTTGGAATCTTTCTTAAAATCGGTTCCAATCCACTTTTCCAGAGCCTCTGTCAGCAACGGGTCACACTCCATCAGCCAGCGGCGGAAGGTAATTCCATTGGTCTTATTGTTGAATTTTTCCGGGTACAGCTCATAAAATCCGTGTAACTCAGACTCTTTTAAGATTTCCGTATGCAGAGCTGCCACGCCATTGGTGGAATGGGTAAAATGAATGTCCATATGAGCCATATGCACCCGATCATCTTTGTCAATGATCGCCAGTTTTTCATTCTTAGATCGGCTTCTGGCTAATTGATCCAGTTCTTCGATCACCGGCATCAGCTGTGGAACCACATCATCCAGATACTCTCTCGGCCATTTTTCCAGTGCCTCCGCCAGAATGGTGTGGTTGGTATACGCACAGGTATCAGTGACAATCTTTACCGCCTCTTTGAATTTGATCCCCTTCTTTGCCAACAGGCGGATCAGTTCCGGAATTACCATACTTGGATGGGTATCATTGATCTGAATCGCCGCATAATCTGCCAGATCGTGAAGCTTGCAGCCCCTGGCCACACTCTCCTCCAGAATCATCTGTGCTCCTGCAGAAACCATCAGATACTGCTGGTAAATACGCAGTCTCCGTCCAGCCTCATCTGAATCATCCGGGTATAAAAACAATGTTAAATTCTTGTCAATTTTAGTCTTATCAAATAAAATGCCGTCATGGACAATGGTCTCATCAATCGTATCCAGATCAAACAGGTTCAGCGTATTGGTACGCCCCTCATATCCGGTCACTGCCAGTTTATAGAGTCGTGCCTGGTAAGTCCTGCCTGCCAGTTCTACCGGATAAACCGTGTCTGTTTTCTCTGCCCAGCTATGCTCTGAAAGCCATGGGTCGGGCAATTCATTCTGCACACCGCCTTGAAAAGACTGATGGAACAGGCCATAATGATACCGGAGGCCAACACCGTCTCCCGGAAGATTTAAGGTTGCCAGGGAATCCAGGAAACATGCTGCCAGACGTCCCAGTCCTCCATTGCCCAGAGATGGCTCCGGTTCTACCTCCTCGATATCAGACATTTTTTTGCCTGCTGCCTCTAACGCCGCCTTCACAGAATCATAAAGTCCTAAATTGATCAGGTTGTTGGAAAGAAGCTTTCCGATCAGAAATTCTGCACTGATATAATACAGCTTTCTGCCTTTCACCGGTGTCTTGCGGGTCTCGCTCTCCTTTTCCACCATCTTTAAAAGCGCCAGATAAATCTCCTGGTCCGTACATGTACTTAAAGCTTTCTTTGTCTCTGTCTCCAGGATCTCTTTGATCTGCTCTACAGTTTTATTCATAAAAGCCTCCTCATCATCGATTTTCTATTGCTTCTCTTTTCGTATTGATTCCTTTTATAGTTTATGGTATACCACACAAAACATGTCAATTTCTTGCAATATTCCATTGAAATATGGTACAATCCTATCATTACGAGGTGACTTTTATGAAAAAACAGACATTTTTACAGGAAATCCGCAAGCATGGCGCTGATCGCTTTCCTTTCAATATTTATCCATGCATGATTCCCATAGACTTTTTTACCGTTCCGCTTCACTGGCATGCCAGCATGGAACTGATTTTTGTAAAAAAAGGGACTGGCATCATCCAGTCCGGCTTAACTTCCAACATCGCAAATGCCGGGGATATCTTTCTCTTTGCTCCCGGTACGCTTCATGCCCTCAAACGCTTCGAAGACCATGTGATGGAATATGAAAATATCATCTTTGATCTGGAACTCTTAGGCGGTTCCAGCGACCTGTGCGCGGAACGGTATCTTCTGCCTCTTCAAAGCGGCAGACTGCCTCTTCCGGATTGTCTTCATCCTGACAGTCCCTGCTACCAGACCGCCTCCTCTTGTTTAAAAGAGGCCGAAGAAGCCAATCGTCTGAAGCTGCCCGGATACGAACTGGCCATCAAAGGCGCGCTCCTCCGTTTTCTCTCCATCCTGATCGCACAATACAGTCAGACTGCTGCAGCTGTTTCTGATACCAGAGATACCCGCCGCCTGAAGCTGGTTCTTCAGCTGATTACCGACCATTTTTCGGAAAATCTCTCTGTGGAAGCTGCTGCTGCCGTCTGCCAGTGCAGCTCCAGTCATTTTATGCGATGGTTCAAGACCATGACCGGCCAGGGCTTCACCGCCTTCTTAAACGAACACCGGTTAAATGTAGCTGCTGACCGTCTGCGTACAACCGACGATACGGTCCTTTCGATCGCCGGACAGTGTGGTTTTGACAACCTTTCTTACTTTAACCGGGCTTTCAAAAAACGATATGGCATGACGCCACGGGAGTACCGAAGGTTGAAATGACAGCGCCCAGACAACAGAAGCCAGATCGCCTGCCCGCAGACGAAAATGCGACCGCACGCAAGAGCATATCGCATCCGGCAGAAAAACCGCCGCAAGCAATTTTGTGATAGCCCTGGTTTTGTACCATTTCCATGGAATTTGCCACCGGCAAAGCGGATCCGCAATAACCGCCGTCAGGCACACAATAACCGCCGCGGATCCACAATTTTAGAAACAAGCAAGGATGCCTTTACCAGTTGCTGGATCGCATTGAACATATCTCATTGTGCAGCATCACTGGTTTTTGGCATCCGCCTGTATTATTCTGCAGTTTATTAATTTCTTATTTATTTTTCAGCATCCATTCGATCATCCCCGGAAGTATCTTATCACACCAGAAGCCGTCGTGAATTCCTTCCGCCTCATATAGTTTCACTTGCTCTGAATAACCAATTCTTTCCAGACATTCTTTCAGCCGGTTATAACGTGGGTACGCTACCGTATCCTCCGTTCCGCTGCATGCAAACAATCTGGGCAGTTTCTTTCCTCCAGTCACCGCATTTTCAAGCATCACAAAAATATCCTGCGTATCTTTGTCAATCACTGCCGGATCTCCATAAATTGCCATAGTCTGAGACGGTGATGAATTTGTCCGATTATTCAGGCGATCCTCTGCGATCAAAGTTCCTGAAATGCTTGCCACCGCTCCATACAACTCTGTATTTCGCAATCCATTAAGCATGGCTCCATATCCCCCCATAGAAAATCCTGCAATAAAACGATCCTGGGGCGCACTGGATATAGGGAACATCCTCTCCACAAACTCAATCAACTCCCCTGTCAAAAACTGCGACATCGGCAGTCCGTATTTTTCATCCTCCCAAGCAGTATTATATCCCGATGGCATCACCACTGCTATATTCTGTTTTTCCGCAATTTCAGGAATATGCGTATTTGCTAAAAACCAGGAATAATCACCTGCAAAACCATGCAGCAAATACAGGCATGGGAACTTTTCCGGAAAATCCTTATGAGTAATCGTCGGTGTTACAAACCGGCTCCATCCCGGCGATGAGGGAATGATCACCTCAAGATCAGTGGCCATACGCAATGTATAACTCATCATATTTACATGAAACCTTGCCATAATTTACCTCCATCAATCAATATTTTATTCAAGTTCAACTGGCGTCTGGTTATCCGGCGCATCCTTCTTTCCTTCCTTCGTACAGAATAGGACATAGGCAAACAAAACCGGAATCAAAATGGAAAATCCTGTCCCATATTGTTTCACAAACGGCACAAAACGGGAAATTGCAAATACCACAGCAGCAGGAATCATATACTGAATAGAATGCGCCCTGTCTGACATTACTTTCATCATCAGCATGGATCCAAACAAAGTGGCTGTAATATATTTAAAAGATTGAATCACTACGTCCGGCAAAAGTTCCAGGATCACGCCGCCTGCTATAACACACAAAAATACAATGATCAGATTCACCACTACTGTAGCGGCGACACCGATAGTCGTGATCAGCTGTCCTTTTGGAGTATTAATATCCGAATCTGTACTGTATTGCACGGACATTGCAACAGGAATTCTCATATTCGCAACATTTCCCGCCAAATAGGACATATAAGTACTTGCAGCCCCCAGTACCGTAAAATGGGCACAGGGGTTAATGATCCACGCACCTATATTATAAGCCACCACCGCAATCATAACATCCACGTATACGCTGACCGGAGCGGCAAACCCTCTTATCAGTATCAAATAGATAACCGGCAAAAATGATACGATAAATGCCAGTGCCGTTGTAAATCTTCCTATTCGATGGACCGCAGGAACATATTCATCTGCATACATCCGGACAACTTCCTGTGAGTAAGTTTCTTTTTTATCCATCCAACAATACCTCCTCTGTTCATTTCTATTAAATTCCAGTAAATAACAGTTTCAAAATTTAAAATTTCGAAGCAGCCGTACCTACGATCATACCCAAAATCAGCGCAATGCCCAGAGACCAGTCACTCAAATTTATCTTCTTTCCATTGCCAAAGAACTTTGAGATAAACCAGGTAACCGCCATTCCTGTAAGAACCGACAGAAAATAAGGTATACCGCTGAAACTGGAACTAATGCTGTTATATGTAAACAATCCAACAGCTGCCGAAAGCCCAAATAAAGGAAGAAAGGTTTTTTTTGCCACCTTTTCTTTTCCATTTTCGGACTCGCTGCTTTTTAATATATTTCGTGTAACTACTTTATCAAGCGGCTTTATAGTCAATAGAAGATTGATCAAATACGGCATAGTACCGAATGTCATAGCGAAGAGACAGACTCCAAAAGCAATTTCCGAAAAATCGTCCCCTCCTGCCGTAACGCCCAGCGCCTCTGCCCCCATATTCACAAGCACCAATTCATAAGAATCTGCGCCAATTACAGCACAACGCATATAAGTAACCGCAGTTCCCATTACTGCAACTGTAGCAATCGCCACTACGATGCAGGAAACAGCCGGGCCAAGTGTTGCTACTGCACCTACCTTTACAGCAGACTTGATTTCCTCCTGACTTAAAAGTTTTGCCTTTTTATTAAATGAAAGCACATTTCTAACAAACAGAATTACCTGCAGAAAACAAGATCCCACCAGCAATGCAGCAAACGGCCACATCTGACTATCTAGTTTTGCTACTATTTCAGGCATATTTAACCTCCCAACTTATAATGAAGAAACAATCAATAACAGTTCAGACACCCAAACTGTTACAACAACAGCTACATAGGCAGACATTTTCTTTGACAAATATTTTCTCATGAGATATATTGATTACATCTAACCTGATATTCATTATATTGCTCAAAGAGTACGGTTTCAATCCCGTCTTTTTCATAAAAATTATAACCATAGGTTATTTTTTTATTGTCAACTAAAGGAGAACTCGCATATGGATCTACGTGACATGCATTATCTGATTGCACTTCATAAATATGGAAATATCGGAAAAGCTGCTGACGAGGTACACGTTTCTCAGCCTGCTCTCAGTAAATTCCTGCAGCAGCAGAACCAGTATTATGGGGAAAAACTTTTTACAAAACAAGGACATAAACTGCAGATTACAGAATTTGGGGAGATGTTACTAAAATATGCCATGCAGTTCACAATATTGGAAGAAACTATGAATCACGAAATTTCCTGCTGGCAATCGAAAAACAAACCCTTCAAAATCGCTTTGCCAGGCGGTTCCGGACGCCATGTATTAAGCATTGCTTTTCCAAAATTTATGGCTGCTTATCCAGATGTGGATCTGCGCTATATTGATATCCACACCACCCTGGCTTATGATAAAATCCGTTCCGGCGAAGTCGATGCCGCCGTGTGCGGAATTCCCGTCGATGATGCTGATTTTTCATGGAAAAGTATCTATCGGGAGGAAATGGTCCTTGCCATTTCAAAAAACCATCCTATTGTAAAGGAAGGCGTTACGCGTTCCGGATTTTCTCATCCATGGATTGACCTCCATCATTTAAAGGAAGAGACTTTCATCCTTCTCGCTAAAACCCAATGGCCTGGTGCAGCTGCGGAAACCATATTTAAACAGATCAATTTCACTCCACAGAAAATCACCCGCATAACTGATATCCAAACCGCCGCCCAGCTTACCTCTGTCGGCGTTGGTGCAACGATTCTGATCGACAAATATCATACCTTTATGGTAAATCCGGAGCAGATATCAATCCTTTCTTGCGGAGAAGAACCCGTGTACCACCATTCCGGCATTGTATGGAAAAAGGATCGGATTCTTCCATCTTACTGTGAAGACCTGTTTCGGGAGATCGAACTTTCTTTTAAGCATATTGTCGGGGAAACATAACAGTTTTACATGATCATGACCGCCATCCAGCCTTCCATACCAGATGACGGTCATTTTCCATTCTTACTAGTATCGTTTTTTCACTCACATCTCGGCCCTTTTGCCTTCTTCCCCTCTCTCCACGCTGCTCTCTTTGCTGAGATAAATCGGCCTCTTCTTCACTTCCAGATAAGTCTTTGACAGATATTCACCCAAAAGCCCCAGGCAGAACAGCTGAATCCCGCTTAACAGAAGGATCACGCACAGCATCGACGGCCACCCTGCCACAGGATCGCCGAACATCAGGGTACGGACGACGATCACTACGATAAAGATAAATGCCAGCATACAGAAAAACAGCCCTTTTGAGAATCGGTTGTATTCCTTCAGTTCCAGGAGGCTGTCAGCGTACCGCCTGGACATCAGCCTGAAATCCCTGGCTCCGTCTACAATCTCCACATCGGAAATCTTCCGCATCAATTTATAAAATGCCCTTGCAAAAAAGGAGCGGATAGGCGGTTCGCCCTTCCTGTCTACACGGCGGGTCGCCACACAGTCATACCCCCCTTCTCGCAAGGTATCCAACATTCCCGGTATCAGATCCTGCGGATCCTGCAGATCCACATCCATCAGCCCCACATAATTTCCTTTTGCATGGGTCAAACCGGCATAGATTGCAGCCTTCTTTCCGAAATTTCTTGTAAAAGAGATATATTTTATCCACGAATGCTCTGCCGACAGGCGTTTCATCTCTGCCAACGTATGGTCAGCAGAGCCGTAATTCAGCAGTGCGGCGGCATCGGCCAAACGCACCTTATAGTCGTGGGCAGCCATGATCGAGGCGATCAGACGGACGCCGTCCTTTTCTGCTGTGGCGGAAAGACAGTACTTGGCGATGGATGTCGACCCGATCTTCAGTCCCGTTACAGTAAAATTCGTCGCCATTTTTAAGAGTTTGTTGGTATTGGAAAGCCCGAATTCCTTCGTTCCCTGCTTTGTTACATGGGTAATGGTGTCCATCCATATGGTGGAATAGTTGTGAATCTGCGGATAGCAGTTGATCAATTCCCGCGACATCACCGCAATATCTCTTGCCGTCGTCAGGTGGGCGGAGGATTCCGTCAGGCCGCAGCAGTCTTCAAAATGCGTGTTGGTCATGCCTAACTGTTTGGCCCGTTCATTCATCTTATCCACCAAACTTCCCTCATCCCCCGCTATGTACTCCGCCATGGCTACGCTGGCATCGTTGCCTGATGCCACCACGATGCATTTTATCAGTGTTTCTACCGTCTGAACCTCGCCTTCCTCCAGAAACACCTGAGAGTCGCCCATGGATTTTGCATAGGCGCTGGTCACCACCTGGTCGGTCATCTTGATCTTACCGCTCTCCAGCGCGTCGAAAATCAAGATCAGCGTCATGATCTTGGTGATGCTGGCCGGACTTCTGGGTTCATCCGCATTTTTCTCATAGATTACCTGGCCGGTGGATGCCTCCATTAAAATAGCCGACGGGGAGGAGATCTCCGGGCCCTGGGATGGGGATGCGGCCGCCTGCCCGGAGGCCGTTTCCACCACGTCGGCCCCGTCTATCAAAAGCGGCGCCATTGCCCTCATCCCATCCCCATTCTCCACCGGCTTTCTCTCATGAATCGTCTCTGTTCGCGCCGCCAGCCGCATCCTTACCGCACCAGATATCTGAAACGGCGCCGTCAGGCTTAAGGACAATAGTATCATCCACGTACCAACATGCCTTACAACTTGTTTCATCATGCCCTTTATTTTTACTGTGACACAAAGAAAACCGCTGCAACATCTCCGCATAGGATGAATGTTGCAGCGGTTTATTTGCCGGGAGCTAATTATTCGATGTTTGTGATTTCCCAATCATCATTTACCAGATGGGTAAAGCCTTTGTTTTCTTCTTCGTCAGGAACAGATGCAGTCCAGATGATTTCACCGTTCTCGCCCAGAGCAGTTATTGTTAGACCACACCACATATCGTTCTTCGTTCCACTCGATATCTACCATATCATTGTCGGAGAGAGAATAACCGTTTATCCGGATATATGTGCCATCCTCCAGGAGTGCGCTGATTTGATATCCCGGTGTGAATCCACCATATTTATCGCTCTTCTTCGTGTTCTTGACCCCGGCCAGCCGAGAACTCAACTCACTAATCTGTGCGGGATTCATTTCAATAGCCACCGCGTCATCCGCATTTCGCATATCAAAATGATTAGCGGAAACGATGGTGTGTGTTGCTTCATCGAATTGGAATCCCATCGGGTTGGTCAAAAAGCAGACCGCAACGCCCACACAGGTAATGATAGCCAATATGATAATCCAGAACGCAGGCTTCTTATAATTCATCACGGACTTCACACGCTCCTTTACACCAACCTCGCCAAAGGCAAGAGGACAGGCGGCAATCATACGACGATTTATGCTGCAAGCTACAAGTGCTTGGGTATAATCTGCTCTCTGTTCATTACCAAGTTCTTTGATAACTTTTTCATCGCAGGCAAGCTCGATATCACGGCACAACAGAACATACGCCAACCACATCGAAGGATTAAACCAATGGATTGTCAGCCAAAGAAAACCAAGGGGCTTTGCGACGAATGTGTGCTTGTTCATGGGCAACAATGTGTTCAAAATCTTGCTCATTCATTTTGAACGGCAGATAGATTTTCGGCTTGATAACGCCCAATACAAACGGAGAGTTTACATTCTCACTCTGGAAGATGTTGTCTTTGTAGCGAACAGCGGTATCCACCTTGCGGCGCAGACGCCAGTAACTGATGGCTGTATATAGTGCAAGAGCAATCATGCCGAAAATCCAAATGTATTCATAGATACCAATGGTTATTTGCAACGGATTGGCACTTGCACCAGCCATCGGAGTGTTCGACTGGCTGATGATAGGATTAACTGCGTTGTTTATTACATTTATTCCGCTATTGATGGTAGGGGCTGGTATCCATGCCGATGTTCAACGGAATGGTTTCAGCACTTGGAATCAGGCTCAATGCACTCTCAAAAGAGAACGGACAGATCAATCTGATTGCAACGATACCCCAAAGTAAGACATTGACCCATTTGGGAGCTTTCTTCAAAACCAGTCTTAAGATCAGCACAGTCAGAATGAGCCAGCTTGCCGAAATACTCATGTTGATGATTTTCCAAAAGAGTTCGTTCATTGCGAACCTCCTTTCCTGATGCGGTCGATCATACGCTGTACTTCGTCGAGTTCATCTTCGGACATATCCTGATGTTTCGTAAACACAGCGATAAAGGCAGGCAGAGACCCCTCAAACTTCTTCTCAACCAGTTCGTCAATCTCACACGCCTGTGCTTCGTCCTTAGAAACAAGAGAAGTGATAGTGCCGTTGTCATTCGCCAGTACACCACGCTCCCCAAGGCGTTTGATGACGGTATAGGTTGTGGTTCGCTTCCAACCAAGCTGCTTCTGACAGAGCTTTACAAGCTCGACAGCAGTAACCGGTTCATGCTCCCACATAATCAAACAAAAACGATATTCACTTTCGTGAATCTTAGGAAAATCCATATTCACGCCCCCTTTGTCTACACTATTAGACTTCACATTTAGTCTACCACATTAGACAATCAAAATCAATAGAGTTCACAGAAAAGATACAAAAAATTGCCCGCAGGAATTCTCCCACGGGCGAAGCGTTGATTAGCTATCAAGCGGTTTGTATTCAGTTACAGTTTTCAGATAGGTTTCGGGTTCGCCGTTCAAGATAAGATCAGCATATTCAAGAGGGGCATTATAGATCAGATAGTCCAGTTCCGAACGCTGATACATATTGTCGGCAACCTCATTCTCCACGGCGATTGTGTCAATCGCTATCATACTACCATTCGCAAATTTCAGTTCCACACAGGCAGTATCCATGTTGAACTCACAAGAAATCAATCTATCCATAAGAAACCTCCATTCTGCGGGATGTTAGATCATCCCAAAATATTTGAATGCTTCTCGGATTGCTTTCTCTTTTTCCGGCGGGCATTGTGGCTGTCTGGACTCCTCGGACTTCGGCAGATTGTAGTCTTTTCCTACTTCAATCCCACATTTCCGTTTGATCTGTGAGATATAGAGGTTGGACACCTTTAACCCGGTGTGCTCCAAAACATACTCCTTGATCTGCGGATAAGTTGCCCCATCCTGAAATTCAGACATATCCATATCTTCCAAAGAGAATTCAACCCGAATCTTTTTCGAGTCAACCTCACCCTTGGAAAGCAAAACTACCGTCTCGACATGCATATCACATGAGAACATATCCCCACAAACTCATGGAAATATGGTCATTATTTATGTAATACTAACACTGCTCGTGTAGCCCTTTTCCCACAAAATCATATCCGTTATGCTTTATGCTCTACCCTGCCACAAAATTTTAATCATCTCAAACAGTACAAATTCTATGCCACTTGATATTGTTTTAAAAAATCAATTAAACATTGTGGCGTATCAGCATAATCTGCCAAAGCCGATAATATATTAATATTAGGATCAATATGCACAGATGTATATTTTTGGGAAAAATATCCTCCCGTTTTATTCTTTGCTTTCAATGAGTCAATTATCTTTTTTAAAAACTCTATTTCAAACTTTCCTCTGAACAACTTTCCCATGCCGCCTTGTTTAAAATATTCTATTTTTTTTTCAATTTCACATTCTTCCATTTTTTTTGAATCTGGAAATAATTCTTCTATTTTTTCACGATTTATTTCCCCCTTAGAAACAATACTATCAATAGCTATCTCTGAAAACAATTTAGATATTTTAAAATCAGATAACACTATTTTATGGTTTTCTTCTATTCCTTCTTCGTGTAACCTTTGACATGCTAGCCACGAATTTATATAAATAGTTGAATTGTGAAATTCTTGCTGTCTTTTGGAATAGTCAGAACAACATTTTGAAAAATCTTTTTCTGTTGTATTAATCCCAAACTCTCTATTTAACATCTTTGAAAAAGCTTTTTCACTGGTATAAAAATTTTCTATAGAATAGCACGGGGTTTGATATAATAAAGAATTATTATATTTTGTTGTATCATAATCACTATCAACAAAAAAAGCCTTTGCAGTATAAATTTCGTCTCTATTTTTTTCAACAAGATTTAACGCTTTCAATACCCCTTTTTTTCCACCACAATTATAATGAATTATTTTTGTATATTCATAGCCACTGTACTTTTCTATTCGTGGGAAATAGTATTTTGCATCTTCTCCCTCAAAAAAACAAAATAAATAGTCTCTATATTTCTTTTTCTCTTGGCAATACCGCGAAAAAGCCACCACACCTTTGTTTCTTGCATCTTTAACCTTTTGTATATCCATTTTTTCTCCCTCACTCATTCTCAGACAAACAATTTCCCATATCCTTTGCCAAATCGTCAAATTCATTATCAAATATGAAAGGAGAATGTGTTACGGCTATTAATGTTGAACATTTTCCAGAATTAACGACATCTGGAAGAAACATGTTCTGCCATTTTATAGACAATGATAATTCGGGTTCATCAAACAAAATAATGCACTTTTCTATATTTTCGATATATAATTTTGAAAATACGGAAATGATTTGTTTCTCGCCTGATGATAAGTTTTGAATACCAATCGGCTTTTTGGCTTTATCCTTGTATATCCCTAATTCTACATTGGTTTCATCATATATATATTTCTTACCGTTTAAATAATTATTACATATTGAACAAAATGTTTTTACCCTTTCGTCATACATATTTTGTCTTTCATAGCTATCTATTAGATTCTTAATAAGATTTAATAGATACCTATTTTCACGATTATAAATATCAGAGTTATCTACCAATTCAATAATTCTTTGTTTATCCCGTTCCTCAATTTGGTCTCCTATTCTCGCCAATGCAATAATCAACTTATTCTGTTCAATTTTATAGTTTTCAAAATCAGACAATTCACCATTTAGATATTGCTTTAAAAGAACACCCGTCATTTTAGCGAATCCTGTAATTGCAACCGACTTTATTGTTTGCAAAAGCGTTTCTATGTTTTTCTCTACATCTGTCATTCCAAATTGTATGAGTCTGCTTTTCACACGATCTTTTTCAATATCTATGCCTAAATTAGACATATCTTCTTCTATTCTTCTATATGTAGGAAAGTACAAAATTTCCTCGTCAATTTTTTCTTCTACTTTTTTCTTAAATTCAATCACATTATTAAAATCTGCTTTTGTTATGTTATTCTTCCGATATCGTTGTAAAATATAACGTTCTAGCTCCCGACGAGCCATTGTAGGTGGCATTCCAAATATATCACTTACTTTAAAATAGTACTTCTTTAACTCATCCTCATTAGAACCTTCCTCAATTAGTTTGTTTATGTTTTCTAATTCCTTTATTGAAAATAAACTTTCAAATCGTACTCTACGCCTTCTGTATGGAGAATTATCATATATATAATCTTCTACATATGATGATATATCGTTATGGTTAATGCTAATCTTTTCACCGTCAATAAATGTTAATGAAATGGCATCGAAAATAATATTATTCAGTTTCTCAATATTTCCACTTAAAACATAATATAAGCAATTCAATATCGTTGTCTTTCCCATACCGTTTTCGCCTAAAAATATATTCACTTTTTCATCTAAAGGTAACCTAACATTAAACTGATTAAAAAGATTGTTAATTTCAAACAATTTTAACTTTGATTTCATGGCATTTCTCTCCATTTCATTATATCATTCTACTATATTAAAATGCTTCAACGCATCCTTTATGGCTTCCACTTTCTCCGCTGTCGGATGCTTCCTTGGCTGTTTCAATTCTTCTACCGCATTAGGAGCATCATACATCGGCAAGCCTAAATCTCTCTTTACCTCTGCGATATATGCAGTATGTACTTTGAAGCCGTATTTCGCTTCTATGTACTCCTTTATCATTTTGTAGGTCACTCGTTCTTTGGGCTTATAGCTTTCCGCTCTTTTAGCAATATTATCAAGTGGAACTTTTCCCTCACCCTCGCCAAACTCAACTTTTACGTTGATATGTCCGTCTGGCTTTTTGTGGGAAAGCAGTACAACAGTCTCGACATGTGTATCACTGTCCAAACTCATTTCCATATCTTCCTCAATAATCGGAAGCTTGAATTTGATGGATTTGAGCCACTGACCGTTTGGCTGTCGTTCCTCATAGATATGGATTTCAGAAATCAGCGATTCCATAATCTGTCGCTTCTCCTGCTCGTCCATGACAGCGTACAGCTTTTCAAAATAAATCAGCACTTTGTAGATATTGTCAGCAGTGAGTTTTTCTGCTTCTATTGCCATTTTCTTTGCTCTGGCTTCAATCAACAGATTCTCCGTATCCTCTATCTTATCATACATTTTATAAAGGCGATCATCAAGGTCTGCTTTACGCTTGATGTAGTGCTTATCATCTGGGTCAAGGGTATCAATCTCATCAATCAAACGGGACTTCGTAGCATAGCTCTGACGAAGCTGTTTTTCATAATTGGCAATCTCCTGTTCAATGGCGGATGTATCTATCTTCATATTGATTTTTTGCTGCATCATCGCCGCAAACTTCGGATTGCTGACCAGTTTGATAATAACCTCTGCAACAGCACCGTCCAGCAATTCCTCATTGATTTGCTTCTTGTATTCACACTTATGACCACGGGTCATAGTGCGGTGTTTGCAGCCATAATAGAAGAAATCCTTATATTTCGTGCCGTCCGGCTTGTGCTTGATGCTTTTGTTGCCGTACATTCCGGCTCCGCAAATAGGACATTTAAGTAATCCGGTCAGCAGGTGTACCTTGTTGTCTTTACCGTTGTTGACCTTTTCATACTTCTTCGCCTGAGCAAGAAGTTTTACTTGGGCTTCATGCCAGAGTCCTTCTGATACAATGGCTTCATGCAGACCGTCAACTAACAGATAATTTTCCTGCTCCACAAGTCGGTAATCATTGCGAGTTCCATGTACCTTTTCTGTTCTTCTCCTGCCGTAAGCAATTTTACCACAGTAAACGGGATTTTTCAAAATTCTGCGAATCAGGGCTGCATCAAACAGAGGATTTTTTCCATTCTGCCGCTGAATTTTGTTGATACCGTGATTGGCAAGGTATTTCGCAAGTCCGTTAGCTCCTATATCGGTATGCACATACTGGTCAAAGATAATGCGGATTGCCTCGGCTTCTTCCTCGTTGATATACAGCATACCTTTTTCCAATTTGTATCCGTAGGGAGCAAAACCACCGTTCCATTTACCCTCACGAGCTTTCTGGATTCTGCCTTCCATCGTCTGAACACGGATATTCTCACGCTCAATCTCGGCAACCGCAGAAAGCACGGAAATCATCAGCTTACCGGCATCTTTGGAAGAATCAATGCCATCCTCCACACAAATCAGATTGACATCGAAATCTTGCATCACCTGTAAGGTAGACAGCACATCTGCCGCATTTCTGCCAAAACGTGATAACTTGAACACCAGCACATAGGACACGCCATCTTTACCGGACTTGATATCCTCCATCATGCGGTTAAATTCCAATCTGCCCTCAATGGACTTTCCCGATTTACCGGCATCCTCATATTCACCGACGATTTCAAAATCGTTGAACTCAGCATAGGCTTTCATTCTTGATTTCTGAGCATCCAAGGAGTAACCGTCTACCTGAACGGCAGTAGATACTCTCGTATAAATATATACTTTTGTTTTTTCTTTCATATCGCCATCCTCATTTGTGCCACAGCCTGTGGCATAATTCAGCTTTCATCGTCTGTTATTTTTTGCCGTCAGTTTTCTGTTCCAACATCTTTATCGAATTTAAATAATCATTTTCCACGTCGCTGAGCGTTCTTGTCTTATATTTTCGATATTCTCCAGTCGCTTTATCAACAGCCTGCTTATGAGTAATGCTTCCATTTCCAATTAAAAGCTGCTCTCCACTCATGGTAAGAATGCGATCCAGATGCTCTGCCCAGTCCTGCATCGTCATTGCCTGTTCACGCTCTGCCTGACGTTCCGCAAAATCCAGATACCCGGATACAAGTTGTCCCATAGCACGAAGCTCTTTCTCATTCAGATAGTTTTTCGCAACAATCGCTTCTTTGAGTGTCGGCTGATTACCGGCAAAGGTGGTAAGTCCCATGAACTCTTTTTCCGCATCCGCTCTTGTATAAATCACTTCTGCCGCAGTCTGTCCGTGAATGGCATAATGAATTTTATTCTGAACCTTTTTGAAAAAACGGATAGAGATTTCCGCTTTCGGGTCGTAGTCAATGCTGGTGGCATAGATTTCAAGCACCTGACGATAAAACACCTTTTCCGATGCACGGATGTCTCTGATTCTTTCAAGCAGTTCCTTGAAATATCCACCGCCGCCCAGATTTTTCAATCGTTCATCATCCAAAGCAAAACCTTTTTTCATGTATTCTTTGAGAATGTTAGTTGCCCAGATTCTGAACTGTGTGCCACGCTTGGATTTTACACGATAGCCGACAGAAATGATAACATCAAGATTATAGTAGTCAACCTGATAGGTTTTTCCATCTGCCGCAGTTGTTGCAAAATTTGCAACAACTGACTCTCGCTGCAGCTCGCCTTCGGAAAATACATTTTTTATATGTCTTGAAATAGTAGATTTATCTCTCTGGAACAACTCTGCCATCTGGTCAATGGATAACCACACGGTATCCTCATCAAATGTGGTTTCAATTTTTGTCAATCCATCTTCTGTTGTGTAAATAATCATATTGGATTTTTGATTCATATCATCATAATTGTTCACCGGAACACCTCATTTCTAATTGTGCAACGGGGTATTGCGCTTTTATTCTATGTAGCTCTATGCGTTGAGAACAGTAGCTCTCGCATAGAGTTTGGACACTTATTCCACGACTATTATATCATTGCTTTTCCATCAATTCAATAGTGTCACTGGGTTCTTCAGATGTGTTTTCTTCCTCCAAACAAGACGGCGGCTCTGGAAGATTATCAATATCCAGAACCGCCGCATATTTTTCTATTAAATTTGCAAGTAAATCGGCAAAACCATTCCATTTATCTGTCAATAGTGCTCTCCTTTCTTTTTCGTCCACGTTCCTGCGGAATGTCCTGTTTCTCTTTTCCTCTGGTCAAAACGGCATTAAGAAAAGCCCGTACCCTTTCAGGTGCGAGCTTGACAGCATCCAGATACGGCTGAGCCTGTTCCAGAAGTTTCTCATATCGTTTTTTCCATACCCCAGCATCTTTCTTGGCTGTTTCATATTTCTGCTGGTATTTTAATTTCTCCGCTTTTTCAGCAAAGCTGCTGACAGCATAATTTTTGAGAGTACGGCATTCATCGGGTGTCAAGACGATGTTCCCGGTAAAAGATTTCTTACCCATCGACTCCAGCTCCTGAACCGTCACCGCTATTCCGGTTGCCGCCTTAGTCTGTGCTTGCAGGGATTTAAGCTCCTGCTTTTTCTTCTCCGCAGCCTGTGTAGTATCGTCAAGCTGTGCTTCTTTCTGGTTCAGTTCCGCCGTCACAGCTTCCAGTCGCTGCTTTTCCTTTGCCACCTTAAACTGGGTCACAGTCAGATGTTCCTCGGTGCTGTCACGCTCTCCACGTTCCACATCGGTATATCCGGCAGCTCTCATGTGCTGAAAAAAATCATCCTGTAAAACAGAATAGGATTTTCGGAGAACAGGCTTACCATTGACTTGCAGAATTGGTTTTCCATCTTTGTCCACAGCAGGTTTGGACAGCCACTTTTTACTGCGGCTGACCTGCATAATGGTTTCCTTTACCGTTCCTCTGAGAGCTTCATCCTTGCAGCGTTTCGACCACAAAATCTGTTTCTCCACCACAGGGACATAGACCACATGAAGATGATAATGGAACACGTCCTTGCCAAGTGCTTCGGACATCGCCCGGTTAATCTCGTCAGCGTGCATGACTGCCGAGAGGATATACTGTTCACCGCCAACAATCTCCACAGCGGATTTATAGGCTTCCTCATAAAACTGTCTGGCGTATTCATAACCGCCGTGATTGTCGAAGTACGCAGAGTTCACATCAAAGACCATTTCGTTGAAATGGACGGCATCCGCCTTCAGACCTCTGGTGGAAATGATGTTGTCAGCTTTCATCTGCTCAAACATTTCAGCGTAGCTCCCGGTAGGTTCTTTGAAGTGTACGTTGAGGGAACTTCTTTCCGGGATAATATCTTCGTTACTGTATATTTCTTTTTCACGCTCATTGTGTGCCTGTGCATCTCCGATGTCATTATCTGTGACATCCATATTTCTTGCACAGGTACGGTCAACTCCGTCATTTCTTGCCATATTTTTCCTTCCTTTCTTTGGGATTTGCAGACAGGTAGCTTTGGAGAGGCACTTCTGCGGAAGTGTAATAACCCACTATGACACTTTCATCCATACTGGCTGCAAAGTGCCGTGGGCTCTCCCGAGGGGCTCTCCGAGGGTAATGCGGTCGCTGCGGCGACCTCTGCCGAACATCAGAAAGTTGTCTGCTCCTCTTTCCAATGTCCGGCACGGACGGCTGCTGTTTTGCGAAACCGCCCCGTCCGTTGACAGAAAAAAGACTGACTTTTTCCTGTCATTTGGGTACGTCACGAAGGTTTTATACAGGAGTGATTTACGCTCGTACGCTGTGTACGTACGTACCAAAAAATCAATCCCGCCATTCCTCCGGTACGTACGTACACGGCGAAACGTCGTAAAACCCATTTATATTCGGACGGGCTACGGCTTCAATTCCCATGAATCCCCACACCCTGCGCCCGGCAGAGTTTGTGATTTTGTTGGTGTGTTCCAGATTGTAGCGACTTAAATTTGCCACCACACTGTCACTAAAGCTGCGGGATTTCAGGGGCGGCAGAGAATTTTCCTCACACCACATCCGATAAATTTCGTACAGCTCCTTGGAGCTGATGGAAGCATCCGCTTTCAGCCGGATATAGCCCTCAGACTCCATGAAGTCGAAAATATTGTTGTTGTCACGCTTGACGGACTCTCGGTTGGTTTTGGTGCGCTCACTTTCCGTGAATTTGAAATTGTTGGCAACCAGACGCTGCAATCCCTCAAACGCCCAGAGGAAAATGCCCTCCACCTCAGCTTTCATCTTCTGGGCGAGGTCAGGGTCATCCATTCTTCCGGCAGGCTTTTCCTTTGTGGTCAGCACAAGCTGTCTGCGGTAGAAACCGTCACTTCGGTCATACAATGCCTGTAAATCTCCGTTGGAGAAAGCCAGCAGACGGGCGAACATCCAGCCCTGATAGCTCTGTTTGCCCTTGCGCTCCAAATCCATTTTCCCTTGAGCTGTCACAATGGATTTCACATAATTGGTCTGGCGCAAGGCTTCCATTCGCATATCATCATCCACGCATAGGAGGATATGCTCCAGATCGGCACGGGCAAATCGGTTCTCAGAGATTTTACCAATGCTTCCGTCCTTCATGGAACTGCCCAGCATTTGCCCCAGCACCGCACCGATTTGGGATTTACCCTCGCCGCCATTGCCCTTAATGACCATCATCCTCTGTCCTTTATTGGAGGGAATCAGGCAATAGCCGATAAATTCCTGCAAGGTAGGGATGTCCTCCGGGTAAAGCAGACCATTCAGAAAGGAAAGCCACAGCACAGGTTTCGGAGTATCCGGGCGATAGAAAACCGGGAGCCTGTTTCTCACAATATCCGGCTTCCCCTCTGTAAAAGTGCCGTCCAGCATGAGCGTACCGTTTGCCAGATGAATCCTGTCCTGCTCCGGCGGGAAGTCCTCCACATGAGCCGCCAGCTTCATAATCTCAATGATGTTGCTGATTTTGCGGGGAATGTTGTTCACGGCACAATATTTCAATTCTTCAAAGATTTCGCCACGAAGCGGCAGGTCGTCCGTCACTCGACCATCAGGTGTGAAAAAAGCTCCGTTTGCAAAGATAATCTGACGGGTTCTCAGAAAATCTTCACAAAACAGAGCTTCATTGATACTCTTGCCGTCAAACCACATCGGCACATTCATCTCAAGCAATTTCCTGTTCTCTGACATGGCAGCGCACCTCCTTTTTCTGCTCGTCCAGTCGTGTTTGCATTCTTGCAATCGTTCCGTCTGTCAAAAGTTCCTTGACGGTATCAGTCCTTTCTTCCTGATCGCTCATAAGGAGCAAATCGTTCAGATACTCCACATATTCCAGCTTGTGGCAAGCTTCCACGAACCTCTCATCCGGCTCGTCCTCCGGTGCTTCGGGAGCATATCGCTCTTTCCAGTCCTCCAAAAGATGAAGATACCCGGACAGCACATTCATGCAGAAAAGCTCGTCCTGTTTCGACTGATTCACACGGGGACGGTACTTCTTTACCTGTGCCACCACGGACGGCGGCCTGTCCAGTCCGAAATCCGCAGCCAGTCTCTGCGCTGCTTCATAGGCAGACAGGTCAAGCAGCCTTGCCACAAAGTCAATCACATCTCCCTTGGCACCGCAGCCGAAGCAATAGAAGTAATCCTCGTTCAGCTTCAAGCTGGGGTGTCTGTCATCGTGGAAAGGGCAGCAAATCATCCCGGAGCGATTGATTTTCAGCCCGTAGTGTTCGGCGGCTTGCCTAACCGTGACCGCCGCCTTGACTGTTTCAAAAATGTTCATTTGCATAACCTCCTTGATTTTTCTCGATGATTTTTTCATCTGCCTGAATATACGCAGAAAAACGCTTTCAACCGAAAAATCAGGCACTTCCGCAAGCAAAGCAAAAAGCCGCCCCGAAAACTTGAAAAAATGCAAGTTTCGAGACGGCAGTGTTCACACAAAGTTGGTTGATATTGTTCCGTAAATAGAATATAATTGAAGTTAATATGAATCAGGAGGGATGATACAGAAATGAAATACCTGTCTACATTTGAAGTTGCCGAGAAATGGGGTATCTCTCCCCGAAGAGTTGGTATCCTCTGCAACAATGACCGCATACCGGGCGCACAGCGGGCAGGAAGCCGCTGGATCATCCCGGAGGACGCTGAAAAGCCGACAGATGCCCGCATTAAAAGCGGAAAATATATCAAACAGAAAACAGACAGAGGGGAGGAAGCATAATGGCTGATACTTATTTACCCGCCGATGTTCGGAAAAGAATCGTTGATGTAATGAGAGAACGCAAGATGACCCAGCGAGAACTGGCACTTCGGATTGATGTGAATGAAAGCACCATCAGCCGCTTCCTTAGCGGAAAGACCGAAAAGCTGAGCGAAGAAAGCGTTATCCGCATCGCCAGAGTGTTCAATGTGTCCACGGACTTTATCTTGGGTACGACCGTAATCCCAGATAAAAAGAACTACGATATTTCAGAACTGGGATTATCTGTTGAAGCTGCAAAGAATCTTTATACCGGAAAGGTCAACAATGATGTAGTCAACCGTCTGCTGGAAAATCCCCGCTTTGCCATGGTTACTTATATGATTGCACAGTATATGGATGATACCCTTGCAAGAGGATATGCCGCACAAAACCAGATGTTTGCTACCGTTGGCTCTCTGCTGTTGGGACAGAACCAAGCTCCCGAAGCAGTACAGGCAGCCCGAACCGCTAATGCCATGAAAATTCCCGCTTATCAGGCAGACCAGACCACGATTCAAAACACCTTTATGACGGTGGTTAAGGAAATCAAGAAAGAAGCAGGCAGCGATTTGGTCGCAGCCAAGGCAATCAGCAAGGAAGCCACCGAAAAGATGTTTGCCGAGCTGACCAAGGGGCAGGATATGCAGAATCCGACCATCACGCCGGAAGCAGTTGTTGATGCTATTACAGGCAGCATTTCCGGTGTCGATGGAGTCAATCAGGAAGCTCTGGACAACTTTAACAAAGCCTTGCTGGGGCTGATGCAGACGATGGTGCTGCCGGAAGATGATGGACAAGATAACTAACGAGCAGCTCTGTATTGCGGCGCAGAGCGGTGACAAATGGGCAGAAAACGCCCTTGTAGAGAACAATCTGCGGTTTATCCGAAAGACGGCATACGAGATATGGAGCGCACAGCGGGAGCTGAACGTTGCCCTCGGCATTGAACTGAACGATTTGGTGCAGGAGGGTTCATTGGGGCTTCTGGGCTGCATAAGCAGCTTTCAACCCGACTACGGGAACAAGTTTTTGACCTATGCTGCCCCGGCTATTCATAATGCCATGCTGGACTACATCCGCAGGCTGAATCCTACCTTTGAAGCCAAAAATCTGGACTGTATCATTCGTCTGGATGAGGTCAAAAAGGGCGAGAATAAGGGACAACATGAATTTATAGCAGATTCCAGAGTACAGAACCCAGAGCAGATTTTCATTGCAAAGGAAACCCACGAAGAAATCCATACGGCTCTGGAAATGATTGATGAGCGAGAGAAAGCCTATCTCTGGTATCGCTTTGGCTTTGAGGACGATGTCCTCCATCCTCTGAGCGAAACGGCGAAGCACTTCCATCTGTCAGAGAGCAGAGCAAAGTCCACGGAGAAATTGGCTCTGGATAACTTCTGGCTGGAACTGCCTTGGTGGTACTAAATATTCAAAGAAAGGGACATGTAATCATGGAAAAATATAAAATACTCATCATCGAAGATGACCCAATCATTCAAACTGAATTACAAGTTCTGTTAAACGGAAACGGATATGAGGCATCCGCAGTTACTGACTTTACATCAGTTATGCAAGCGGTCAAAAATACTCATCCCTATTTGATTTTGCTGGACATAAAGCTGCCACAAGAAAGCGGCTACTCAATCTGTTCTCAAATCCGCAGTTTTTCCAATGTACCGATTATCTTTGTAACAAGCTGCAATACGGACATGGATGAATTGAACAGTATTTTGCTGGGTGGAGATGCTTTTATCACCAAGCCTTATAACACAGCAATTCTGCTGGCAAAGATTTCATCCTTGATGAAACGAGCTTACCCGATAGAACAAATTGAGCGTCTGAATTGGCAAGGAGCGATTCTTCACTTAGAAAGTAGCACGATTGAATATGACGGTAACCAAGCAGAACTGACAAAGAATGAATTGAAAATATTATATTATCTTTTCAAACACGCAGGAAAGATTTGTTCCCGTAATGATATTGTAGATTATCTATGGGACAATCAGCTATATGTGGATGACAATGCTTTGAGCGTCAATATCAACCGCATCCGGGAAAAACTGGCGGGCATTGGCCTGACGGATTTTATCAAGACAAAGCATCGCCAGGGGTACACGATATGAACAGCAAACGGTATTGGAAAAACAGGCTTCCATTTCTGCTGACGAACCTTGTTTGCATGGCTGCGCTCACTGTATTTTTGCTGGTGTGCGGCAATTCGGCTTCCGCAGTAGTATTGATTCTGATCGTATGGGCATTGATTTTGCTGATGGGACTTGTCCTCACTTACTGGAAACGAAAGCGGCAGATGAAAAAACTTCTGGATATGGCGAAGCAGCTCTCCGAGAGATACCTTATTTCTGAAGTGATGGAACTGCCGGAACAGGCCGAGGATCAGGTTTACTATCAGATTTTGAAAATGGCTGGAAAATCCATGTTGGAGCAGATTGGGGAGGTCGAGCGGGAACGCCTGGAGTACAAGGAATACATTGAACAATGGATTCACGAAATCAAAACGCCCATTACTGCCATGAAACTCCTATGTGAAA
>ERZ827452.846-NODE-846-length-36541-cov-4.829222_pt1 | contig 36541 bp, 43 predicted proteins | sample MGYA00519866_ERZ827452 | MGnify/ENA primary metagenome ERZ827452 (study PRJEB31778, sample SAMEA3449307) | human gut metagenome | biome: human gut; feature: human-associated habitat; material: faeces | place: United Kingdom | collected 2010/2012 ... | reverse complement strand
TTTGTTCTCCTATTACTACTAATAAATACATATTAAAGTAAGCGATAACTTACTAGTTATTGTTATAATTTGCCTTGAAATTATTTATTGGTTTTTATACCTTCTTCTAACAATTTTTCAAATATTGTATATATTTTTTCATTCTTCTTTTTTATATTTATTGGTCTTAAAGTTTTATCCGTAAAACAATGTTTTGTCCAAGCATTTATAACAATTTTTTCTGTCTTTTTATCAATAACATTATAAGTTACTGTCATTCTTACTCCATTAAATTCAGTTATTTTAGGTTCTATTGTAATTATATCTCCACTTGTTATATGATATTTGTATTTACAATTGACTTCTAATGTTGGAATAGTATAACCTAATTCTTCTAATTTTTCCATTGATATATTTAGTTCTTCTAACCATCTGCATCTTGCCTCTTCTAAAAATCTTATATAATTTGAATGATGAACTACTCCCATTTTATCTGTTTCATAATAGTTTATTTTTCTAGTATATGAAAAACTCATCTTTTCCCCTCCAATTCAAACAAGAAATTACTATTTTTCTAATTTTATTTTTTCCATTCTTCTTTTATTTTTCTTATTACTGATATAATTAAAATTGCTTAAATATTCCCTAAAAATTCAAATATTTTATTATAATATGTTTCTGGCTCTTTGTACTTAGAGTCTGTATGTCCTGCATCATGTATTATTAGCTTATCTTTTTTACAATTTGCTGCTTCATATAGTTCTTCACACATATATTCGGGTACAAAATCGTCTGCATCTCCATGTATAAATAAAATTGGTGTTTCATTATTTTTTACTTGTTCTAATGCAGATGCTTCTTTTATATCATAATTTGCTCTTACGTTTGCAACTATTTCAAACATATTTAGTATAGGAAATGTTGGCAAATTAAACCTTGCTTTTGCCTCTGATGCAAATATGTCCCAAACTGATGTATAACCGCTATCTGCTACTATTGCTTTTACATTTGTAGGTAAGTCCTTACCTGATGCCATTAAGACCGTTGCTGCTCCCATTGATGAACCATGTAGTATAATTTCTGCATTTTCATTTTGCTTAATAATTAAATTTATCCAACATTGTAAATCTTCTTTATCTAACCACCCCATTCCTATATATTCTCCATCACTTTCACTACATGCTCTCATACTTGGAATTAAAACATTATAGCCTTCTTTTGAAAAATGCATTCCTATTGAAATTATAGAATTTGGAGTTGAACGATAACCATGTAATATTATTGCCCATTTGTTACTTGATTCATCTTTTATATATTGCGTCCCTCTTAAAGTAATTCCGTCTTTTGCTTTTACTTCTACTTTTTTATTCTCAATAGTTTCAGACCATTCATTTGCTAATTGTTTTTCATTCTTTTTATTTTCTTCTATAATTTTTTCTGCTTCATTATCTATGTTTGCAACTGTTATTGAATCTGCATTTTTTACTTCTCTATCTCCGCCATTTCCAGTTCTTAATATAGCATAGTTCACAAAATAATTTCCAATTCCAATAGTAGCAACTATACTAATTATAACTATAATTAATACTGCAATTAGTAATCTTTTTAACAATATTTTATTTTTTTCTTCCATCTCTATTTCCCCTCATATTAATTTTAATACATTATAACATAGAAATTAGTAAATTAATTGTAATTGACTTATTTCTTTATTGTATAAAGTACCAACATATATTTCATATCCTCTACGTAATAATTCAATTGCGACAATATTTTCATATATTCTACCATAGTCCATATTGGTTGTTCCTAGTAAAGCATATATAAAAGCATGGTCTGAAAGATAAAATTTATCTTGTGTACTTAATAATTTCTTGCCTCTTATATCATATCTAGTAACTTTATAAAACGCAAATGCACTACATTTCTTATTTTATATTTTTGATTTATATCTCTGACTATCAAAGTATTATAAATATCTGAGATATAATCATATTTTTCTTTTTGTGTTTTGTACAATCAACTTAATTATTATATAATTCTATTCCGAAAAAATCAATTATTTTTAATAATTCGTAATATAATTCCAGCATATTATCAAAGGCTTACCATTTCTGGTAAGCCTCGAAAATTTATACACTATTCTAATATAAAAACTGTCATAGTATCAAAGATTTCCAAAATGTCTATTTTTCTATAATTCACAAACCAATTCTTTCATTAAATCTTTAACAGAAACAATTTCTTTTATTCTACTAATGTTACTGCCACAAAAAATTAATCCATCTTCTGTTTTACCCTTTACAGAATTTATTAATGCTTTTGTAATACAGTATGGACTATCTATTATATTACAAGTTTTAATGCAATTATAGCATTTATCAATTTTGTATTTTTCTTTTTCTACTTTTTTGATAAAACTATTACATATAGCTCTTCCTGGCATTCCAACAGGACTATTAATTATTTTTACATCTTCTTCATTTGCATTGACATAAGCTTTTTTGAATTCTATTGAAGCATCACACTCATTTGTGGCAACAAATCTTGTTGCCATTTGTACACCACTTGCTCCTAAACTTAAAAATTTTTTAATATCTGTAGAATCCCATATTCCACCTGCTGCAATTACTGGAATATCCTTTCCTGTTTCTTTTTCTACCTCATTTATGTAGTCAACAACTTCCTTAGTTATATTTTCTAATTTTGGTTTAGCATCTTCTTCTAATTCTTCTCTTTTAAATCCCAAATGTCCGCCAGCTTCTGGCCCTTCAATAACTATCATGTCTGGAACATAATTATATTTTTTTATCCAATGTTTTACTATCAGTTTACAGCATCTTAAAGATGATACTATTGGAGCAATCTTTGTTGTAGACCCTTTAACATATTCAGGCAATTCCTTTGGAATACCTGCACCAGATATAATTAAGTCGATTTTTTGTTTTACACATTCTTTTACAATTTCTGCATAGTCTTTTAAAGCTACCATTATATTTACACCAATTATTTTATCTTCTCCTGCAATTTCTCTTGCTTTTTTTATTTCATTTCCTATTGCTCTTAAATTTGCTTTCAATGGATTTTTATTAAAATCTGCTTCTTGATATCCAATATCTGCTGTTGAAATTATTCCAATGCCACCTTCCTTACTTACATTACCAGCTAAATTATGCATAGAAACTCCTACTCCCATTCCTCCTTGAATGATAGGATATTTTGATTTTTTATTTCCTACTTTTATCCCTTCCATAGTATTCCTTTCTTTTTCACATTCTATTTATGTTCTTCTATATATTTAACAACATCACCTATTGTAACAATTTTTTCAGTATCATTGTCTGGAATTTCTAAATCAAATTCCTCTTCTATATTCATTATTAATTCAACAATATCTAAAGAATCTGCTGCTAAATCATCAACAAAAGTTGCCTCCATTGTTACATTTTCTTCGTTTACTCCTAATTGATCTACTACTATAGTTTTTAATTTTTGAAAAATTTCTTTTTCTGACATAATAATTTCCTCCTTTATTTTTTATTTTATTTTTTAACTTCTTGCAAGTCCATCTACAGATAATATTACTCCTGTAATATAACTTGACAAATTACTTGATAAAAACAAAAACGCATTTGCAATATCTTCTGGTTCTCCAATTCTACCAAATGGTATGGTTTTTATTAATGGTTCTATCATTTCTTTAGGTAATTTTGCTACCATATCTGTATTGATAATTCCTGGAGCTACTGCATTTACTCTAATACCATATGGTGCTAATTCTCGAGCTAAAGATTTTGTTATCCCATTAACTGCAAATTTAGTAGTAGGATACATTACTCCACTTGGTTGTCCGTAAATACTTACCATAGAACTTGTATTTAAAATTACACCTTTTGTTTCTTTTAAATATGGTATTATCTCCTTTGAACAATTAAAAACTGATTTTATATTCAAATTAGTAATCTTTTCATATTCTTCGTCAGTATAATCTTCTATTTTAGTTTTGGAAGAAATACCGGCATTATTAATTAATATATCAATATGCCCATATATTTCTTTTACTTTTTTAAATACTTCATCCATTTCTTCTTTGCTTGATAAATCTGGGTAAAAACCTATTACCTCATAAGATGAATTTATTTGTTTTAATTCTTTTATTGCTTTTTCTACTGTTTCTTGCTTAGAGCCAAGTAAAACTACTTTTGCTTCATTTTCTAAAAATTTCTTTACTGTTGCAAATCCTATTCCTCTAGTACCTCCCGTTACAACTGCTACTTTTCCTTTTAACATTTTATATTCCTCCTTATTACTTTTTTATTTTTATTTTTGATTAAACTCCCATAATATTATAGCCACTATCGGCATATATAACTTGCCCTGTTATTGAATCTGACATATTGCTTAATAAAAATGTTGCCACATTTCCAACTTGCTCGGTTGTTACATTTCTGTGTAGTGGTGCTTTTTCTTCAACAATAGTTAATATTGAACTAAAGTCCTTAATTCCTTTTGCTGACAATGTCTTTATTGGACCTGCTGATATTGCATTTACTCTTATTCCATCTTTTCCTAAGTTGTTTGCTAAATATCTAACACTAGCTTCTAGTGCTGCTTTTGCAACTCCCATAATGTTATAGCCATCCAAAACTTTAGTAGAACCATGATATGTTAAAGTAACTAAAGTTGCATTTTCATTTAGCATATCTAGTTCTTTAGCCATTCGTGCAACTAATACAAAAGAATAACTGCTAACATCTACTGCATGAGAATATCCTTCTTTGCTTGTAAAAATAAAGTCATTTCTTAAATCTTCAGTATTTGCATGTGCAATTGCATGTACAATTCCATCTAATTTTCCATTTTCTTCTTTTATTTTTATAAATGCTTCTTTAACTTTTTCATCTTCTGAAGCTCCATTTAACACATAAGCTTTACTACCTTTAAATTCGCTAATTAATTCTTCTATTTTTTCTTTATTATCTTCACCCATATAAGTAAAAATTAATTTTGCTCCATTTTCATAAGCTGATTTCGCAATGCCATAAGCAATACTCCATTTGTTTCTAATTCCCATTATTAATATTTTCTTATCTTTTAATAACATTTTATACCTCCTTAAACTCACCCATATTTCTAAATTTTGCATATCTATTTTCTACAATTTCTTCTTCATTTAAATTTTGCATCTGTTTTATCTCTTTTTGTATTTCTTTTTTTAAATTATAGGAAACTTTTTTAAAATTTTCTTCATTATTTTCTTTGGGCTCTTTTATAATTTTATCTATTACTTTTAGTTCAAATAAATCATTTGCAGTTAATTTCATTTTTTCAGCAGCTTCTTTAAACCTAGATGCGTCTTTCCATAAAATACTACTATAACCTTCTGGTGAAAGAATTGAATAAATAGCATTTTCTAGCATAAAAACCTTATTTGCAACTCCAATTGCTAAAGCTCCTCCACTTGAACCTTCTCCAATTACAATTGATATAATTGGTACTTTTAGTTTTGCCATTTCAAACATAGATCTAGCAATGGCTTCTCCTTGGCCTTTTTCTTCTGCTTCTATTCCTGGATATGCTCCTTTTGTATCAATAAAAGTAATTACAGGTCTTTTAAATTTTTCAGCCTGTTTCATAAATCTTATTGCTTTTCTATAACTTTCAGGATTTGGCATTCCAAAGTTTCTTTCTATATTTTCTTTTGTCGTCCTTCCTTTTTGCTCTGCTATAATTGTAAAATTCTGTTTTTCTATTTGGGCCAATCCGCATACTATGGCTTTATCATCTTTAGCATTTCTATCTCCATGTAATTCTATAAAATCATCAAATATTTCCTCTACATAATCAAGTGAAGTTTTCCTTTTGGGATCTCTTGCTATTTCTACCTTTTCCCAAGCTGATATTTTTGTATTTTTCATTAATTTTTGCCTCCTTTATGAAACATAATTAATTTATAAATAGTATCTTTTAAATCTTTTCTTTCAACTATCTTATCTATAAAACCATGTTCTAATAGAAATTCAGCTGTTTGAAAACCTTCTGGCAATTCTTCTCCTATTGTTTGTTTTATTACTCTTTGACCAGCAAATCCTATCATAGCATGTGGTTCTGCTAAAACAATGTCTCCTAGACTTGCAAACGAAGCTGTAACCCCTCCATATGTTGGATCTGTTAGAACTGATATATATAATAACCCTGCTTTATCTAATTTTGTAAGTGCAGCTGTAGTTTTAGCCATTTGCATTAAAGATATAATTCCTTCTTGCATTCTAGCTCCGCCTGAGGTAGAAAATATAATAAGTGGTAATCTTTTTTCTATTGCTTGCTCGATAGCATATGTTATTTTTTCACCTACAACGATTCCCATACTTCCCATTAAAAAGCCACTATCCATAATACATATAACGACGTCTTCGCCTTTAATTTTACCAATTCCGACATGAAACAGCTTCTGGTAAACCTGTTTTTTCTTTTAAAGCTTTTAATTTTTTAGGATAATCTTCTAGTTCCAAAGGATTTGTTGTTTCTATATTTAAATCAAACTTTTTGTATGTATTTTTGTCTAATATTAATTCTAGCCTTCTATCTATATGCATTCTAAAATAGTGTCCACAATTTGGGCAAATGTTTAAATTATTTCTAATATTTTCTTTATATAGTATTTCTTTACATTCTTCACATTTTATCCATTTTCCTACAGGTATATCTATATTGGAAGTTTTATTATTTGTTGGCACTTGTCTTTTCTTTATTTTGTCTACGATCATTTACCATTCTCCTTTTTTAATATCTCTTTTTCTATAAATGAAGTATCAAAATTTCCTCTAATAAAATTAGGGTTTTTTATTATTTCAAATAAAAAATCTTGATTTGTTTGTATTCCTTCTATAACCAATTCTTCTAAAACTCTTTTCATTTTACTGATTGCTTCATTTCTATTTACTCCAAAAGTAATAAGCTTTGCAATCATCGAATCATAGTTTGCTGGAATTGTATATCCTTCATAAATTGCACTATCTATTCTTACTCCGTTTCCTCCTGGAAAATGCAGACCTTTTATTAGACCTGGACATGGCATAAACTTTTTACTTGGATTTTCAGCATTTAATCTACATTCTATAGAATGTCCTTTAAATTCTACATCTTTTTGTTTTATTTTCAACTCTTCGCCTGTTGCAATTTTTATTTGGGTCTTTACTAAATCTATTCCTGTTCTCATCTCAGTAATTGGATGTTCTACTTGAATTCTTGTATTCATTTCCATAAAATAAAAGTTGCTATCTTTATCTACTAAAAATTCTACTGTTCCAAGACTTGTATATCCAGCTGTTTTAGCTGCTTTTATGGCCGCATTTCCCATTTTGTTTCTTGTCTTTTCATCAATAGCAGTAGATGGCGTTTCTTCTATTACTTTTTGATGATTTCTTTGAATAGTACAATCTCTTTCTCCTAAATGAATTACATTTCCATGTTCATCTGCTACTATCTGAATTTCAACATGCCTTGGATTTGAAATAAACTTTTCTATATATATTTCATCATCATTAAAAGAGTTCTTTGCTTCTTGTTTTACTATTTCATACTCTTTTTCTAATTCTTCTGCAGTATTTGCAACTCTAATGCCTTTGCCACCGCCACCTGCTGCTGCTTTTAACATAACAGGATACCCTATTTTTTCTGCTATCTCTAATGCGTCTTTTAATCCTTTTACACTTCCGTCTGAACCTGGTATAACAGGAACTCCAGCCTTTTTCATCATCTCTTTTGCATTAGATTTATTCCCTAATAATTCAATAATTTCAGACTTTGGCCCAATAAATTTTATATTTGATTCTTCACATATTTGGGCAAATTTTGAATTTTCAGATAAAAATCCAAAACCAGGATGAATACTATCTGCTTTTGTTATATAAGCTGCCTGTATAATATTTTTTACGTTTAAATAACTTTTATTAGCTTGAGCTGGGCCAATGCAAATAGCCTCATCTGCTAAACGGGTATGCAAAGCATCTTTATCTATTTCCGAATAAACTGCAACAGTTTTTATATTCATTTCTTTGCATGCTCTTATAATACGAACTGCAATTTCGCCACGATTTGCAATTAATATTTTATTCATTTATTTCTACCTCTTTCAACTTTTTAATTCTTAATAACCTTAAACCAATGCAAATGTTAATTCCCCTTTAGCTACAATGTTTTCATTAACTGTCGCTATTGCTTCTCCTACACCAATTGGTCCTTTTCTTTTTATAATTCTTACTTCTAGTTTTAATCTATCTCCTGGTACAACCATTTTTTTGAATTTCATTTTATCTATTCCACCAAATAGAGCGTTTTTCCCTTTATTCTCATTCATTGAGAGAATTGCAACTGCTCCTGTTTGAGCTAAACTTTCTGCAATTAGCACTCCAGGCATAATTGGATTTCCTGGAAAATGACCTTTAAAATACCATTCTTGCGCATTTACATTTTTATATGCTATTGCTGATTCTCCTGGCACATACTCTTCTACTTCATCAATCATTAAAAATGGATCTCTTTGTGGAATAATGTTTTTAATTTCTTCTTTATTTAACATTAATTTTCACCTTCTATTCTAAATAATGGTGTTCCATATTCTACTGTTTCGCCATCTTTTACTAAAATTTCTGTAACTTTTCCAGTATATTCTGACTCAATTTCGTTCATTAACTTCATAGCTTCAACAATGCAAAGAACGTCACCTTTTTTTACTTCTTTTCCAATTTCAACATAAGGTTCTGCCGTAGGAGAAGATTTTAAATAAAAAGTTCCAACCATTGGTGACTTTACTATATTTCCTTTTTCTTCTTTTTTTGTTTCTTTAGTAATATTATCACTATTTTTTATTACTGTAGTATCTTGAATTTCTTGAATTACTCTTTCCTTAACATTATCTTTTTTCATACTAATTTTAGTACCATCTGGGAATTCAATATCAACTTCTGTTAGTTTCGAATTTTCCATCTCCTCTATTAGCTGTTTTATTTTTTCATATTCCATTTATTCTTCCTCCCACTTTTTTAGGATAATACTAGAATTATGTCCTCCAAATCCAAGTGAATTTGACATAACAATATTTAATTTAGCTTTTCTTGGCTCATTTGGAACAATGTCTAAATCACATTCTTCATCTTTTTCTTTATAATTTATTGTTGGAGGTACTAACTCATTTTCCATTGCTTTTACACTCAAAATTGCTTCTACTGCTCCTGCAGCCCCCAAAAGATGTCCTATATTTCCCTTTGTAGAACTTATCATTACTGTTTTACTTGATGTTCCTAATGCTGTTTTTATAGCCATTGTTTCTGTCAAATCATTTAAATGTGTTGACGTCCCATGTGCATTTATATAATCTATATTTTCTGGTTTTATCTTTGCATCTTTCATTGCTCTTGTCATTGCATTTGCGCCACCTTCTCCATCAGGACATGGAGATGTTATATGGTAAGCATCTGAAGTTGAACCAAATCCAATAACTTCTGCATATATTTTAGCATTTCTTTTTTTAGCATGTTCCAATTCTTCTAAAACTAGTATTCCACTTCCTTCACCCATAACAAAACCACTTCTTTCTTTATCAAATGGAATACTTGCTCTATTTTTATCTGTAGATGTACATAGCGCTTTCATGTTTTCAAAGCCCGCTATTCCAACAGAACAAATAGAAGCTTCTGCACCTCCTGCTACTACAACATCCTCATATCCATGTTTTATTGTTTTGTAGCCTTCTCCTATTGCATGTGTTGAAGAACTACAAGCTGTAACAATTGCCATAGATTCACCTTTAAATCCAAATTCTATTGAAATGTTTCCAGCTGGCATATTGGCTATTGCCATAGGTATAAACATCGGAGATACCCTATTATTTCCTTTTTCATAGTTTATTTCACATTGATTTTGAATTGTTATTAAACCTCCAATTCCTGTACTTACAAAAATACCAACTTTTTTAAAATCTGTATTTTCTGAAGTTATTCCACTATTTTTTACTGCTTCTCTTGCTGCTATTAGTGCAAATTGTGAAGATCTGTCTAATCTTTTTGCTTGTTTTGGTTCAAAATAATCTAAAGGATTATAATTTTTTATTTCCGCACATAAACTCGTTTTAAAATTACTACTATCAAATAGTGAAATTTTATCAATTCCACATTCTTTATTTTCTATTCCTCTCCATGTTTCATCTACATTATTTCCTATTGGAGTGATTGCTCCAAGTCCTGTTATAACTACTCTTTTTTCCATTTTTTATTCTCTCCTTACATTAACATTCCGCCATCAATATTAATTACTTGCCCTGTAATATATGAACTGTCATTAGATGCTAAAAATTTGACAACATTTGCAACATCTTGTGGAGTTCCCATTCTTTTTAGAGGAATTTTTTTTGCAATTTCTTCTTTAATATCATCTTTTAATACATCTGTCATTTGTGTTTCAATAAATCCTGGTGCTACTGCATTAACAGTAATATTTCTTGAAGCAACTTCTTTTGCTAAACTTTTAGTAAAACCTATAATTCCTGCTTTTGATGCTGAATAATTTGTTTGACCTGCATTTCCTGATATTCCCACAACTGATGATATATTTATTATCCTTCCGCTTCTTGCTTTCATCATATAACTAATCACATTTTTAGTTACATTAAATGTACCTATTAGATTTGTATCTATAACTTGTTTAAAATCCTCTTCTTTCATTCTCATTAGCAATGTATCTCTTGTAATTCCTGCATTATTGACTAATACATCTATATTTCCAAATTCTTCTACAATTTGTTTTACAAATTGTTCGCAATCTTTAAAATTAGTTACATCTCCTTGAAATGTAAAACATTTTACATTATTTTCTTCTATCTCTTTTTTAGTATTTTTTAAGTCTTCATTTTCAGTTCTGTAATTTATTGCAATATTATATCCTTCTTTTGCAAATGTTAAAGCTATTTGTTTTCCAATTCCTCTTGTTCCACCTGTAATTATCGCTAATTTATTCATGTTTTTATCCTCCATATTCTTTTAATACTGCTTGTAAGCTACAAACATTATCAATATTTAATATTTTTATTTCTTTATTTGTTGGTGTCCTTTTTACAAATCCTGATAATGTTTTTCCGAGGGCCTATTTCTATAAATGTATCTATTCCATTATTTAGCATATTTTCAATTGTTTTTGAAAATTTAACTGGATTTATAATGTGACGGGCCAAAATATCTTTTACATCGTCTGTCTCTTTGTAAATTTCGCCATCTATATTTTTAATCACTTTTGTTTCAAACTTATGAACAGTAATATTTTCAAGGTCTTTTCTAAAAGCATTTGAACTTTCTATCATTTTTTCAGTATGGAATGGTCCTGCTGTTTTTAAAATTCTTACTTTTTTAGCACCTATCTCTTTTGCAATTTTTTCAGCTTCAGTAATTGCTTCTTTTTCTCCAGAAATTACAACTTGACCTATCGAATTATAATTTGCAGGAACTACAAATCCTGATTTTACTTTTTTGCAAACATCTTCTACTTGGCTATCCTTTAATCCTATAATTGCTGCCATTTGCCATTCTCCGCTAGGAAGAAATTTTTGCATATATTCTCCTCGCTTTTGGACAACTTTTATTCCTTCTTCAAACATAAGTGCTTTACTATTAATTAGTGCTGTATATTCGCCTAAGCTTAATCCTGCTGACATATTAGCTGTTATATTGTTGTTGTTTAAAATTTCTAATATAGCCAAGCTCTCTGTAAGAATTGCAAGTTGTGTATATTTTGTTTCATTTAATATTTCTTCTGCTCCTTCAAATGATATTTTTGCAATGTCTATTCCTGTTATATCGTTTACTTTTTCATATATTTTTCTTGCCTCTTCGTATTCATCATATATATCTCTTCCCATTCCTACGCTTTGAGATCCTTGACCAGGAAATAAAAATCCAATATTCATTTTTTAAATAACTCCTCTCTTTTCTATTTCTTTTTCAAATTGATTACAAAATTCTGCTATAAATCTTTTAGTATCTACATCTATTCCAAATTCTTTTTTTATAGATGTCGCTAAATACTTTATATCATCTGTAAATTTTTCCTTATTAGTGTTAATTCCAATTCCAACTACTAAGTATTTGACTTTTTCATTAACAAGTTTAGTCTGAGTTAAAATTCCACCTATTTTTTTATTATTAAATGTAATATCATTTGGCTCTTTAATATTTAAGTTAATTTCATATTGTTTCTTAAAAATATCAACAATTATATTTGCAATTTTTATTGTAAGTCCATCTAATCTTTGAACATTGCAATCTGTTCTTATAAAAAATGAAAATGCTATATTGTTTGCTTCATCTGTATGCCAGACTCTTCCATGAGTTCCTATTCCTTTATCTTGAATGTCTGCAAATACCAAGGTTCCATTTGGGGTATTTTTACTTTCTATTAGTCTCCAAATTTCATTTTGCGTTGAATCTATATGATTATAAAAAATACTATTTTTCCCTAAAAATTTAGTTTTCACATTTTCTAATTGCATCTAAATTCTCCTGTCTTTTTATCTTGTTTGTTGTTGTTTTAATAAGTGGCTCTTCTGTTAGCATTATTCCTCTTATTGCTTTATAAGATGGCATTGTTTGATTGATTTCTTTAATTTTCTTTGCCAAAACTGTATATATATCTTCATTTTTTTCAACTTTATAAACATTTTTTATAACATCTCTATCAAATACTATCTTTACATTTATTTTTATATTGTTCTCATCATTTGATTGTATTTTTCCAAATATAAACGACTCTTTTATTCCTTCTATTTTATTCACTAAATTTTCCATTTCTTCTGGGAATATGTTTTTGCCATTTTTTAATACTATTACACTTTTCTTTCTACCACATATAAATATATATCCTTCTTCATCTATTTTTGCTAAATCTCCTGTATAGAACCAACCTTCTTTTAATGATTCTTTATTTGCTTCTTCATTCTCATAATATCCTAGCATTATGCTTGGTCCTCTAACTACTAACTCTCCAATTCCTTCTTCATTTACATCTACAAGTTTTGCTTCTACACTTGGAACTGTTTTTCCAATTGATCCTAACTTATAATTTTTATTTGTTCCAACTGCCACAACAGGAGAAGTTTCAGTTAAGCCATACCCTTGTACTAAGTTTAGTCCTAATAATCTATATTTTTCTTCTATTGTTTTATCTAAAGCTGCAGCTCCACTTATAAATAGTTTTATTTTTCCACCTAGCATATCATGTATTTCTTTAAATACTTCTTTCTTTTTTTGCATAGATGAATTTTTATATTTTTCTTCATTTTCTAATATTTCCTCAAGTTTTCCTTGCTTTTCTAGTTTTTTCCTAATCATCATGAAAATTCGTTCATATATGCCTGGTACACATGCCATGACTGTTACATGATATTCATTTAGGTTTTCTACTATATGTCTTAGCCCATCACAAAATACTGTTTCTGCTCCTTTATATAGTGAAAATAGAAATCCTACTGTACATTCAAATACATGGTGTATTGGTAAAATAGAAAGAAAAACATCGTCTTGAGTTACGTCTAAAACGCTTCCAATATCCATTAAATTTGTGCAAATATTCTCATGCGAAAGCGCTACTACTTTAGACTTAGATGTAGTTCCTGATGTAAATAGCATAATTTCCATTTCTTTCGGGTTAATTTTTGCATTTAAAAACTCGTTATTTCCTTCTTCTATTAATTTCTTACCTTCTTGTATTAGTTCTTTTTGTGAATATATTCCTTCTCCATTTTCATCATTATCCATCGAAATCAAATGTTTTAACTTATTTTTCTCACTAAGCCTAATATTTTGAATTATCTCGGAATATCTTTTTGTATAAAATATTGCCTCTATATCAGACCTTTCTATCAATAGTTCTAGCTCATTTGCAGGTAGTGACTTATCTAATGGAACAACAATTCCTGTTCCACATACAATTGATAAATATGCTATTTCCCATTCATATCTATTTTCTCCAATAACTGCAATTCGTTTTCCTTTTAGCCCTAAATTTATTAATGATGTTCCTAAAGCATTTATCATATCTCTAACTTCTTTATGAGTATAAACTTGATATTTTCCTTCTTCTATTTTTATTTTATATGCGGGTCTATTTGCATATAATTTTTCTGTTTTATTTAACATATCTTTTAAATCTTTAATTTCTAAATAATCATATATTCTCTTATTCATTTTTTCATATACTCAATCATTTATAAATATTAATTTATATAAGATTGATCCCTTTCTACTATTTTTTGATTTGCATATTTTTTATATCACAATATAAAATTAATGTCTTTATACTGGTAGGTCAGTATAATCTATTTGCAATGCTTTTTTTATTATATATTTTTTGACTTCTTATTAATGTAATACTTAGCCTAAATAAAAAAACAGTTAACTACTTATTAGTAATTAACTATTATACTTTTCATATCACTAAAATAATTATGTATATATTCTATCTCAAATTATATTTCATTTGTAATAATCATTCCTTCTTTATCAACTTTATAATGTTTTTTAAATACTAATCCAAATGTTATAAATTGATATATACTTGAGAAAACCTGCCCTAACCCTGTGCAAAATGGAGTCCTTAATAAAGATATTATAAATCTTAATACATCTGAAGACAATTTCACTCCGACCATCTTTTTAGGATTATATTCTAATTGTAGCCAACAAGTTTTTAATCTATAAATAGGATATATTATAAAATTAATTAATTCAAAACTTAAGTAAATTAATGTAATTCCTATATCTAAATCATAGAAATTACATGATATTAATAACATTAAAAATGTTGTACTCAATAATATCCCTAATAATTTATACCCATTATTTCTATGTTCAATGTAATTAAATCTATTTTTACTTATATCTACTTTTGCTACAGTTGCTATTGCATCAAAAGCATCCCATTGTGTATCGGTTATTAATGCAACAAAATTTAATGCAACAATATATTTTTCACCAAAAGATAATGCATTTTTAAGTCCAAATAAAAATATAATAAAAAACATTATACAGTTTGCTATATCAACAGCATTGTACTTTATATATCTTAAGATATGTACTTTTAATTTAAATTTCTCGTATTGTTTGATTAAAATACTTAATAAGTATACAAGTAACACTGCTAGAGTTATACTTATAATTACTAATTTATTTTTTGCAATTAAAGAAGTTATGATTAATGTTCCAAAATTTAAGAAATTAAAAGTAACACAATATTTGTTTGCTTCTTTCTCTTTTTCTTCATAGTATAACTTTTCAAACACAAATGATAGTACAAGTTGCAAAAAGAATAATGCTAAGGAATAACTTGCAAATTCTCTATAAATACCTGGATCCATATTCATGTATTCTATATAATTATCAATCTTTAATATTCCTGCTCCAAATATTATAAAACTTATAATTGTTCCTATAGTCATTCCAGAAAAAATTTCATTTTTATTCTGTTCTTTTACAGCACATATATTAGCACCTGTTGCAAATATTGCGTTTAATGTTGTATATATAAATTGAAATGGATATGTTAATGTAAATACATTTACTAAATTTTTGTCTACTAGTAATCCTAAAACAAACCATACTAGTATAGGCATTAATGAATTTACTGCTATATTAAATGCTATTCTTAATAATCTTTTCATTTTTTTCTCCTAACGTTTCTTTATAACTCATACTATTTTTATAGATATTATTATCTCAACTTTTCAGTATCATTTTTATTTATATAGCTATAGTATAATTTTAAGTTCAAATACTCATATTCAATGGAACAGCCCACCTATTAGATGGGCTATTCATTAAGACTTAACCTTTCCATTTGTATACGAGACCTCTTCCTTTGTTCTCATACGAAGTTGCCAATAATCCGTTTACCATAAATTCTTTAATGTTTTCTGCAATTTCTTTCAAAGACATAAAAATATTGTGTTTTTTTAAAATTTCTTGTAGTTCTTTTTCAGACCAATATTCTTTTTGAGAAGCTATTGCATTGTAAATAATAAAGTCTTTTGTTTCTTTTGTCATCACACTGGGCATAAATATTTTTGCCATAAATTTTACCTCCTATTATAATAGTCATTGATAATAGTTTCATATAAGTTAGTCTTAACTTTGTTTGAATTATACCATATATATCTTTAAATATTCAAGACTTAAAATCATTTTCGGTATAATAATTCTTGTAAAGCGTTACATAATGTGGTATACTGTAAGTATGAAACGTTTATATAAAAGCCTAACACTTAAGGAGGAAAACTTTATGAAGAAAAAAAATAATTTTAAGGCTTTGAGACTTGTAACAATACTTAAACTTTTGTGGTGTTTAACAGCTATAACAATTGAGCTAATCGGTCTCATATACATTTTTAATAACTTTTCAAAATTCTTAGAAATGGATACAATACATATGATCTTATTTTCTGCTAAATGTTTTATTGCAATAATTGTTTTTGCTGTTATATTTCTTAATATTCTTTATTGCATTGCTGCATTAGAATATAAAATACAGAACAATGTTACTTTTAAGGAAGCGTGGAAACAGGCATGCATAGATGATTGTACTCCAGACGAGCAACAAAATCAGGATGATACTATTGATTAGTAAAAAAATTGAAGAGTCTAATGTTAAATAATATAGACTCTTCAATTCTTTTATTTTAGCAATATTTATTATAAGAATTATATATATAATTTTCTGTTTTTCTTAAATAAATTGTAGCAATAATCAAGAAAAACATTAATATCGCAATTGTTATTGATAAGATATTTACATTATAAAAATAATTGTATAATACAAATACCAAACTATAGCTTATTAGCTGACCTACCAACATGTATATATTGAATGTCATTATATGCTCTTTTCTATATTTTTCTAAATTATCTACCTTTATTGCTGCATATACTGCACTGCAAGATTCTGATTCAATTATTGTTCCAAATGAGTTCATAAAGATATAATAAATTAGTAAAGTTACAAAACTTGTGTCAAATACTACCATTAACGCTGAAATAAAGATGACTATTGCCATATATGGATAAAATTTCTTCTTTATATTCTTTTTATTTATTATTTTTAATATTTGTAATGACACAATTGAAATTAATGCAAACATTGTGTTATATCCGCCAAAACTAAATTCTGTTCCTAATCTTAAGAATAAGACAATTGGTAGTAGTTCTGTCATGGCTCCTTGCGATGAAATTCTTCTAAAAAACATGCATCTATATATATCTTTTAAGTGTTTTTTATCTTTACTTTTTTTCCAATATTCTTTTAAATTCATTTTATTGTCTTGTATTGTAAAGTCCTTAATTTTAAAAGAAATTATTATTATTAAAATTGTTTCTATTGCTAATAAAGAAAACAAAACATTATATGAAAATTTTTCTATTACAAACCCAGAAAATATTGGTGTTAGTATAGCTGTAATGTTTTCCAATATGTTTAAATTTGCTAAATAACTACTCATCGATTTATTTGTATTTGAACCAATAACCATTAGTTCGTAAGGTACAGCGTAAAATATAGTTTTCATCGTGTCAAATGTCTTATATAAATATATATATTTAACAATGTTTTCTTTAAAAATAATTAAAAGAAACACGTTTAGTACAGATAGTATGAAACTTAATCTATAAATAAAGCTAGCATTCTTAGAATTTATTATTTTTAATACTATATATTCTAATATAACTCCTAAAACTACTGAATATACAGTATATTTTAGAATAAAATTCATGTCATTATTTACTATTTTTAGTATATATATGTTAAAAAATAATGATATAAATACGCTCATAAATTTTCTTAAAAACGCAATTATTGCTATGTATCTTCTATTTTCTTGTTCCATCATTCTTCTCCTATTTGATATTTAAATTTTCATTGCAAAAGTGCAATTTATCAATAATATCCTGCCCTATATGTTTATTTGCAATATCTAATGCTTTTTCATAATTCATAATTTGATACTCAAAATGAGCGTCTACTCCGTATAATACCTTTAGATTTTTATATTCTAAAGCTATTTTCCAAAATTCTTTACATGGATATATAATATCTTTCCTTTCGCCTATTGCAAGTACATTTGGCTCAGATAAGTTAATTTCTATAGGTATTCCATGTTTTTCTGCTGTATCACAAATTATATGGGCAACTTTTTCATCTGCTTCTGTAAATTTTTTTCGACTTAGCATATATACATCTGGATGAGCTATTATATCTGGCAGCCCTTTTTCAATCGCTATTTTTATGTATTCAGCATATTTTAAAGCATCTTCATCAGAATATTCTTGTCTTCTTGTAAATTTTAAATTGTTATTTTCGTCATATATAAAATGTTGCCCTAAAATTAATTTATCTGTTTCTTTTTTTAATTCAAATAAATTTTCTTCTTGACCTGGTAAATACTCAATTTCAAAACCTGTTTCTATTTCGATTTTATCTTTATATCTTTCCTTCAAAGATTTTATACTATTTATATACTCATCTTTTTCAAAATATTTCATTCTCATATTTGCTCTATGGTCAATTTCTTCTTTTTCTGGGCAATGGTCTGTAAAAGCTATTTTTGTAAAGCCTTTTTTTATAAATAATTTTACAAAATCCTCGTCCGTCATATTATTGTCAGCATGTCCACATCTTCTAGTATGTGTATGATAATTAAATTTTTGCATATTATTCCCTTTCTCCTTATATAAATTTTTTTCATATAAAAACGTCTCTAACCTTTTTAGAATATTTTGTCTTATATTATCATAAAAAGTAATTTTTTACAACAAATATGAAAACATAAATCTTGTTTTAAAATACTTTATTTTTATTTTCTCTTCCTTTTTTTATTTCTTTGATATATAATCTTATTTATAAATAATTGGAGTGTGAATATAATGATTAATCGCGAAGACAATCCTGAATTTTTAAATTCTTTTTTAGATTATTCTATAACTATTTTAAACAAATCGGAAAACTCTGTTAAGGAATATAATTACGATTTAGCTATGTTTTTAAAGTATATGAAGATACATTTTAATTTAACAAAAGAGACTGATTTAAGTCAAATTAAAATTAATGATTTTGATTTAGAAACTTTAAAAAAAATAACTTTGGAAGATATTCATGCCTTTGTTTCATATATGGCAATTAATAACCATAGTAAAGCGGCAACACGTGCACGAAAAATATCTACAATTCGTATTTTCTTTAAGTATCTTACTGTTAAAGCAAAGTTACTTGATATTAACCCTGCTCAAAACTTGGAAACACCTAAACAAGAAAAAAGGATGCCAAAATATTTAAGCTTAGAAGATAGTCAAAAATTATTAAAGGTTACTGCTGATGAAGACAACAGAAATAAAGAACGTGATTATGCTATTATAACATTGTTTTTAAATTGTGGTATGCGTTTATCAGAGCTTGTTGGAATCAACATTAAAGACATCAATTTTGATGACAATAAAATGACTGTTATAGGAAAAGGTAATAAAGAAAGAACTATATATTTAAATAAAGCATGTGTAAAAGCTATCAAACAATATCTAGCTGTACGTCCAAATGATAAAATTGATTATAAATCTAAAGACGCTTTATTTTTAAGTGAACGTAGAGAAAGAATTTCCAAAAGGACAGTACAGTATATAGTAGATAAAGAACTAACCAAAGCTGGATTAGATACAACTAAATACTCTACACACAAATTAAGACATACTGCTGCTACTTTAATGTACCAGTATGGAGAAGTCGATATTAGAGCTTTGCAAGAACTTTTAGGGCACGCTAGTATTTCTACAACAGAAATATATACTCACGTTGCTAATGACCAAGTTAGAAATGCTGTTGAAAGCAACCCTCTAGCTAATTTGTAATAACAAATTTCGTTTTGTAATGTTTCTACCCTACATTGATATATTTAAAATTTAAAAAAGAATAGTTGTGATAAAGAAGCTACAAATTACTTTATAGAAAGTTTTTCGTGCTTCTTTAATTATACCTAGAAACTATAAAAAGAGAGTTCTAAAAATCGCAATTTTATGCGTATGCAACCTGCTAACACATATGTTCCTAGCTTATCATACTCACAATATTTCAAATTATATATATGGTATCTCTAGCTTTTCTCCTTCATAAATATAACCACTATCCAAATTGTTTATTTTCTTTATATCATATATAATTTCTTTTATACTCTTATTCTCATAATACTTATTATATTGCTGCTCCTCAGACGCAATTGTCCATAAAGTATCTCCCTTTGTAATAAACACATTTTTTGTTTTACATTCTACATTCGATAATGATTGATTTGACAACAATATAATAAAAACAATTACTAGTATTACTATTGTTATTCCTATCGCAAATTTTTTCTTATTTTTAATTTTCATATATATCTACCTCCTATATGCAAACATGTTTTTGTATTGTAGATATATAATATACCAAACATATTTTCTTGTCAATAGTTTTTAAGAAAAAATGTTTGGTTTTATTTACAATCATTAACTTGCAATTTTTTCCATTTTGTGTTATACTGTTAACATAACCGTAGTTGTTTTCGTTGAAAGGAGAATGCTTATTATGTGTATATATTTCAAGTTATGTGAAATGTGGCATGATAATCCTGATGAATCTTCTATTATTAAAAGATTTATTGATTACATTTTTCGTAATCAGGGAAATATTCCTGAAAATAATTCCTTAGGAGTTTCGGAAAATATTTTTAGAAAAGTTTCTAAAGAATTAGCAACATATGATTAAAAGTAGCAACCTCTTAATTAGGGGTTGCTACTTTTAATTTTAAGCAAAAAATTTAGTATTTTATATGCTAGACTTTTGCTTATTTTTTTATATTACGTTTTACAAAAATTATTAACGTTATCTTATTGTAATCTTTTATAAACTTTCAACTATTGTTTTAGTATCTCTTGCAATTACAAGTTCTTCATTTGTAGGAACTATCCATACTTTTATTTTTGAGTCTGGTGTAGATATTTCTTGCTCTTCTCCTCTGCAATTATTTTTTTCTAAATCTATCTTCACTCCTAGCCATTCTAAGTTTTCACAAATCATTTTCCTTATATTAATTTGATTTTCACCAATTCCTGCAGTAAATACTATAGTGTTTATTCCATTCATAGCTACTCCATATTTTGCTATATAACTTGCAACATTGTAGCAATATGCTTTTCTTGCAAGTATTGCTCTTTCATTCCCTTCATCTGCTGCTTTTTCTATGTCTCTAAAGTCTGGACTTACTCCTGAAATTCCTAAAACTCCAGATTCTTTATTTAATATGTTTTCTACCTCATCTGGTGTTAATCCTTCTTTCTTTATTAAAAAGCTTACTATTGAAGGATCTAAGTCTCCTGCTCTTGCACACATCATTATTCCAGAAACTGGTGTCATTCCCATAGATGTTTCAACTGATTTACCTCCATCTACAGCACATAGACTTGCTCCTTGTCCTAAATGACATACTACTGTTTTTAATTCTTCTATAGGTTTGTTCATAAGTTCTGCAACTCTTGCAGATACATATCTGTGGCTTGTTCCATGGAATCCATATTTACGTATTTTATACTTTTCATAGTATTTATATGGTATTGGATAAATATATCTTTCTTGTGGAATAGTTTGATGAAATGCAGTGTCAAATACAGCTACCATTGGTTTCCCTGGAATTACCTCTTTGCATGCTTCTATTCCGTTTAATATAGGTGGTGTGTGAATTGGTGCAAGCTCAGAACAACTTGCAATTTCTTTTATTACTTCATCTGTAATTAAAACAGATTTATCAAATAAATCCGTTCCATGGGGTACTCTGTGACCTATGGCATTTATCTCATCTAAATTTTTAATTACTCCATAATCTTCATGTAATAATTGCTTAAGCATAAATTCAAAAGCCTCTTTATGTGATGTAACAGGATTTTCTATTACATATTTTTCACCTGCTACTTTGTGTGTTACAAAGCTATTTCCTTGCCCTATTCTTTCATAATTTCCTTTTGCTAGAACCTCTTCATTTTCCATATCAATTAGTTGATACTTTAAAGACGAACTGCCACAATTGATAACTAAAATTTTCATTATTTTCAATTCCTTTCTCTTTGTTTAATATAGTTTTTACTTTAATTCTTTTGTTATTATAACCATAAAAATGAAAAAGCACAATAGTTTTTCATGTAAAAACGCATAAAGGACATTTGGGGACGGGGCATTTTTGTCCTTTATGCAAAGGACAAAAATGCCCCGTCCCCAAATGTCCTTTTAAAAAAAAGAAGTCATAAGTTTATGGCTTCTTTTTTGATGTATAACCTATATGACTAACTATTTTACAAGTTCTGCTGTATCTCTTGCTATCATTAATTCCTCTTCAGTTGGGACTATCCATACTTTTACTTTAGAATCTTTTGTAGAAATTTCTTGCTCTTCTGCTTTTACTTTATTTGCTTCTAAGTCTAATTCTACTCCCATCCATTTTAATTGTTCACAAATCATCTTTCTTTCGTCTGGTCCTCTTTCTCCAACGCCTCCAGCAAATGCTATTACATCTACACCATTTAGTGCAACTGCATATCTAGCAATATATTGTGCAATTATATATGTATATGCACTCATTGCCATTTTGCATTTTTCAGCATTCTCGTCATTTGCTTCTATAGAAGCTAGTATATCTCTATTATCTGCAGATAATTGGCTCATTCCTAAAAGTCCTGATTCTTTGTTTAATATTTTTTCAACCTCATCAGCTGTTAATCCTTCCTTTTTCATTAAGAAAGTAACTACAGAAGGGTCTAAATCTCCTGAACGTGTTCCCATTGCAATACCTGCAAGTGGTGTAAATCCCATTGATGTGTCTACTGATTTACCTTTTAATACTGCACATAGACTTGCTCCTTGTCCTAAATGGCATACTATTGTCTTTAACTCTGTAACTGGCTTTCCTACTAATTCAGCAACTCTTGCAGATACATATCTGTGGCTTGTTCCGTGGAATCCATATTTTCTTACTCCATATTTTTCATAATATTTATATGGTATTGGATAAATATATCTTTCTTTTGATATAGTTTGATGGAATGCTGTATCAAATACTGCTACGTTTTTCTTGCCGGGCATAACTTTCATACAAGCTTCAATTCCTGTTAAAGCTGCTGGGTTATGTAATGGTGCTAAAGGAATGCATTCTCTAATTGTATCTATTACTTCATCTGTAATTACAACTGATTTATTGAATTTTTCTCCTCCATGAACTACTCTGTGTCCTACTGCTGAAATTTCATCTAATGATGAAATTACTCCATGCTCGCTATCTGTAAATTGTGAAAGTACAAAAGAAATAGCTTCTTCATGATTTTTTACATCTCTTTCGTATTTGTATTTTTCTCCACCTACTTTGTGTGTTAAGAATGAACCTGCCATTCCTATTTTTTCATAATTACCCTTTGCTAAAACTTGTTCATTTTCCATATCGATTAATTGATATTTTAGTGATGAACTACCACTGTTTAGTACTAAAATTTTCATTTTATTTCCTCCCTTATATGTTAGAGTACATTTCTTTTCCATTTATCGCTTACACTAAATTAAAAAATGATACCATCTCTCCTTATACTTAAGGTGTTCAAATGTTCCCTATTTTTTTCTTAATTTTCTTGTGATTGAACTGCTGTAATTGCCACAACTCCAGCTATATCTTCTGCACTGCATCCTCTAGATAAATCATTAACCGGCTTTGCAATACCTTGGCAAAGTGGTCCATAAGCTTCTGCTTTTGCTAGCCTCTGAACTAATTTATATCCTATATTTCCAGCATCTAAATCTGGGAATATTAGAGTATTGGCTTCACCTTTTAATGGGCTTCCCGGTGCTTTTGAAGCTGCTATTTCTGGTACTATTGCAGCATCTAATTGAAGTTCTCCATCAGCAATTAAATTTGGCATTTTTTCTTTTAGTATTTTAGTAGCTTCTACTACTTTATCTGTAAGTGGTGAATGTGCACTACCGTAACTTGAATATGAAAGCATTGCAACTTTTGGCTCTTTTTCTACAAGTTGTTTAAAACTCTTGCTAGATGAAATTGCAATTTCTGATAATGAGTCTGGGTCTGGATATTCATTTAATCCACAATCTCCAAAAACAAATGCTCCATTTTCACCATATTCACAGTTTGGAACTACCATTAAGAAAAAGGCTGATACAAGTTTTGTCCCCGGTTTTGTTTTTAAAATTTGTAATGCTGGTCTTAAAGTATCTGCAGTAGAGTGGCACGCACCTGAAACAAGTCCATCTGCATCTCCTTCTTTAACCATCATCATTCCAAAGTACACATTATCTTTCATTATTTCTTTTGCTTTATTAAGTGTCATTCCTTTGTTTTTTCTTAATTCGTAAAAGTCTGTTGCATATTTACTAAATTTATCAGATTTTAAAGGTTCAATAATCTTTGCTTGAGTTATGTCTACATCATTTTTATTTGCAAGGTCTAATATTTCCTTTTTGTTTCCAATTAAAATAATATCTGCAAAGCCTTCTTTTAAAATTTTAGAAGTAGCCTTTATAACTCTTATGTCATTACTTTCAGGTAATACAATAGTCTTTATATCTTGTTTGGCTCTTTTCTTTATATTTTCTATAAAAGACATTCCTTTTACCTCCCTATCTCTTTAGTTATGCTATTATTATATAGGGAAATTATCAAAAGTACAAGTCATTTTTCAAAAAAAAGAAACACTTTTAATGTTTCTTTTAATTAATAATATCTGTTATTCATGCCATATGTTCCTGTAGTTGATATTGTAATAAATTTTATAGAATATATGTCGCAATATACTAAGCTATCATTTTCAAAAGAACGAAGAAGAATATAACTTGCTCCTACATCTTCCAAAATTCCTATTCTGTCTACTAAATTATTAGTTCCAATTAAAAATTCTACTCTCATTAATCTTCCTATTTGCTCTCTTAGAAATGCTGGGGTATATATGTTATTCGTTAGTATTTCCGGGCTGTTTGGGTTTATTTGAACCCCACCTTGCATTTGCCTATTTTCACTATTTGTATTTTCTTGCATAAATAATTCATTCCTTTCATTTAAGTATTTGCATAACTAGATGTTGGTCTGTAAAAGCAATGTTCGCCAAGTCTTGTATGAAATGTACCAGAACCATTACGAGGAAATGTGGAATCGCAATTTGGCTTAAATGGATTTAAGTACCATAGACATTCTCCAATTTCATTCAATCTATTTCCTGCAATTGCCCAGTCTGCAATATTGTAATGTATGTCTGTTGGATTCATATTATATATATTTTGAGGATTGTACATGTTATATAATTGTTCTCTTACGCAGTCAAACTGACCTTGCTGAAAGATAATGTTTCTAATGCTTCCACCTTGTGATATTCTTGCGTATTCTCCATTTGCTACATTTACTCTATTCATTACAACAGATGCAACTGCTTTCATTCCATTGTCTCCTTCTCCTCCCGCTTCGCACTGAACTATTCTTGCTAATAATTCTCTATCTGAATAAGCCACTTTTTTCACTCCTCTTGTATTATAATATGATTTTTTCTAATATGTGTGTTAGAATGCGACAAGGAAATTAATACTTTTATTTTATAATATAAAATAAAAACAAGTATTTTCTACTTGTTTTTATTGTTTATTACTTCTGAATCCATTGTAAATCTTGCAATTTCGATTTCTTCATATGGTTTTGTGTTTGAAGTATAATCTATTATAGCATATAGTGATAATGATAAAATTGAAACATTAAGTCCTGGTTCATCTCTTAATGTAATTCCATAAAACATTCCTGGAATATCGTCAATTATTTTTATTTTATGAGCTTCTAGTTGTTCTTGATAACTCATTTCAGTTTCATAAGAAAGAACTCTTGAAGGATCTATCTTTAAAACATAGCCTGTTTTATTTACTTTTTCTTGTTTTTCATTTATATAAGTTTCTTCAAAAATTTTATACTCTAAATCATATATTGTAGGCTCATCACTCATATTATATGTAGCTATTGTTATTTTATCAACCACTCTATTTTTTGCATTTATATTTGTGTTTTCTATAAATCTATCTAAAATGTCTTTATTGTATATTTTTGTATTCTTTGTATCTATTACAAACCATCCATTGTTTATAGCATCTTTCATTTCTATTTTATCTGGAATTTCTTCATTTTCTTCGATTTCATTATTAATATTGCTTTCTTTATCTTTTCTATTTTTTGTTTCTATTCCTTTAAATATTCCTAATAAAAATCCCACACAAAATAATACTGTAAGTATAGTAATTACTATTATTTTTTGTTTATTAGTTAAATTTTTCATATATATCCCCATTTTATAATTACAAAATTTATTATAAACACTAACTTTAGTTAAGTTTCTTTACGTTATCTATATACATAGATGGAACTCCTATATACAAGTCTTTATTTCCTTCTAAAGTATTTAATTTTAAAATTGCATAGTCATTATATATATATATGTTACTTCCGCCATCTGCATATGTAGCTCCAAATATTGTTTCATCTTCTTTAGCATCTTTTTTTGCTTTTTGTAATATTTCATCTATCGTTATTTTATTGCTTAATAATGCTTCTCTTAAAGACATTTTTTCTCCATTAATTACTATTTCTACTATACCTTTATAAGAATAAATATTATAATTATATTTATCACTTTCTGATTTATCTAATATTTTAACTACTTCTTCTTTATCAGTAGTTTTATTAAATTGTATTTCGAATTTTTCTTTTGACGTTTGCTTTATTTCCGCATAATAACATACAGGTATTGTTTCTTCTGTTTCAATACATTTTAGACTTATTTGGTAATATGTTTTTAAATTAGTAACGTTATTGGGTGTACTTTCTTTAACTAATTTATATTTACTTGCATCATATTCTGTTGTTGTTATCTTTTTATCTTCGATAGTTGCATATCCATCTCTTCTTGTATCATTTTTTAAAACAAATTTATCTTTTGTGTATTCTAAATTTGTTAATATCGGTTGTCCTTCAATTGTATAGTTAACTATTCTTATTTCATCTGGTACATTTTCTTCTACATTTTTTATAAATTTATCTAATTGTTCTATATGATATACTGTATTAGAATTTGTCACAATATAACATTTATCCTCTACCATGTCTGCGAAATTATAATCTAATGGTACCTCTTCTAGTTCAATATAATTGGTTCTATTTTCTATTTTTACTTCTTCGTTTTGATTTGTATTTTCATTATTACTATTTCTAACTACTCTTATAACTCCTAAACATATTAGTATAATACCTAAAATAATTACTGTAACTATTAATATCAATTTTACTTTTTTTGACATATAAACAACCTCCCCATTTCTTTGTACATTGCTTAAACGTTTTTTATTAGTATAACATATACTTACAAAAAAGAATAGCATATTATCTATTCTTTTCTATTTTCTCTTTACTTTTCTATTACCTTATCAGGAAATTTCTTATGGATAAATATCAATGTATGGTAATCACAAAGATTACCATACATGCTTTTTTAAGTTCCTACTTTGGCAAGGGTATTCTATCTTTTTATTAGATGATAATTAATTATCATCTATAGTATATTTATTATACACGAAAATTATTACAAAATCAAGAATATTCTAAAGTTTTCTTTCTTATAGTTTTATTTTTCTTTATAAAATTTCCAAGTTACTCCATTATCATTTGAAACAAATTCGTAATATATTTTTTCTGGTTCTCTTGTATAATTTATTGTATAAATTTTTACTTTTAATATTTCATTTTCAATATATGGAACTCCTTTTACAAAAAGATTTTTTTCTTCAATATTATCTGGGTGTATAATACTAGCATCATTAAATGTTTTTCCACCATTTGTTGTAACTAACAGTCCTCTATTTTCTCCATCTGTTCCTACAAGACCAGGGTCATTAATAAATCCTGTATTTTCATCTATAAATACGAATTCTGCTCCATCATGTATTTGTATAAATCCATCTGATGACTCAATTTGATTCCTATATGTCTTTCCGCCATCTGTTGATTTTTCTATATCTATTATTGACCTTTGAGCTAGTATTGCACCTAGATTTTTAATTCTAATAATAGTATTTTCGTCTATTTCTTTTTCATATAATATGTCATCACTACTATTTGGAGTTATAATTTTAGATTGTTCTTCTTGTTTTTCTATTTTCTCTCTATATTCTTGATTATCATAATCAACTTTATCTACATTAGTGTCTGGATTCTTTATTTTATGGTCTATATCAATTATTTCTCCATCCTTATTATAATAAGTCGTACGACTAGGTGTAAATAACCCTTCAGCATCTTTTGCTAATACATCTCTACCAACATCATTATAGAAATCTTCTATTCTCATATTTTTACTAACTAATAAAAAATTAATATACTCATAGTATTCTACTCGTGTATCAAGCCATGAATACACATATGCTACATATTTTTTGTTATCCTTTTCTACTACATGTTCTGGTGGAAGAAATGCAATAAATAATAATATTATAGGAGAGAACATAATTATTAAGCCCATTATAGATACACTACAAATAATAAGGCATATTTTTATCCAACTTACCTTAATATTGTTAAGAATTTGAATTAAACCTGCTATGATTCCTACAAGTATTAAAATTATCGAAAAATAATTAATATATTGCCTATATTTCAGTCCTACTGCATTTAATATAATTCCTGATACTATAAATATTATTGCATATATAGATGCATAAAATAATATACTCTTTTTACAAGCCTTTAATGTTTTCTTAAATTTTTCTTTCATTTATATCCCTCTTTTACTTTTCATATTATATATTACTTTTAGTGCTTTGTCTATTATATATTATTTAGTGTTTAAAAGTATCTATTATATAAGAGTTCTAAAGCAAAGCAAATAGTTTCATTATTGTACATTTTTAATAGCTGTATTAATTAATTTTATGGTAAAACCTAAAAATAGCACCAGTTATTAAACGAGTGCTATTTTTTTACTCTTCTAAAGAGTTTACTTTCGTGTTTTCTATTTTATTAGCTACTGTATTTTCTATAACATTTTGCTTTACTGTATTTGCAATTTCATTTGCTATTGTATTAGTATCATCTGCAGTAGTATTTGTAACAGTATTATTAACTACTGAGTTTGTTTCGTTTACTACTGTATTATTATTTTTATCATCTACCACATCATTTGTAATTTCTGTGTTAGTAATTTCATTCTTTTTATTATTCTCTTGCTCGTTATACGTATGCCATGGATTTGATGAGTCTGGGTCTGTTGGGTCCCAGTTTCTTAAGTAATCTGGATATGATGATATCTTTTTAGCAGAAGGTTTTCCTAATGGACCTGGATTTGAGCTAGTGTAGAATTCTACTTTTGTTCCTCTTGCACAATTATTAAAAATCCATTTTGCATCGCTTACTGTCAAACGTATGCAACCTGCTGATGCATATGTTCCTAGTTTATCATACTCCCAATATTCCAAACTAGATTTATCTCCTCTTCTAAGATATGGTACAGAGTGAAATAGTATATTTCCTTTTATTTGAGTACTATAGTGTCCATATACATCCCCTTGCAAGCCTAACCATTCCCATCTTGCAGGTATTGAATATACTCCTGAGGTCGGTGTAGCTACTCCTGTAGAACATACCATTGCTTTATATGGTACCGTATATTCTCCGTTTTCATCTTGTATATATATTGTAACTACTTGAGCACCATAATTTACTTTTATGTAATATGGTAATGAACTGTTTTCTTTGCTATTTGTTTTACTATTTTCTTCTTTTTTATCATTATTCTGTGTTTCTTCTTGTTCTAAATCTTCTATACTCGTAAACTCTTGTATTTCCTCATTTGCATTAATTAATATTTCTTCATTATTATCCGCTTCTGCCTTAGAATCTACTTGCTTTGTCTTTTTACTTACACATATGCCAATAATTGTAGCTACTACAACTGCAAAAATTATTGCACTACATATTATAAGTTTTTCTTTAGAATTTTTCATTTTTGGTTCCTTCCTTGAGGAAATATTGTTAATTTTGACTACTCCAGTTTTTTTAAACATTTCCTCTAACTAATAACTTTTCTTTCTACATTTTAACATATATATTTTTAATTATCAACAAATTTTGACTATTTGTAATTTGGATAATAATTCTATTTTAGGTATATTTTTGAGTTTTAATAGGATTAATTTCAATCATGGATAACTTTTTAGTTATTAAATAATTGCAATTAAAAGGAGCTCACAATGTGAACCCCTTTTAAAACTGTTTAGATAACTTCTATTATCAGAACAGGTAATACAGCTATTATATAAACAATTGCGGCATTAAACATACAATTGTTTATTGTTAATTTTCTATCTTGCTCTTCTACAGCAGTTTGAATCACCACAAACATAATTACTTCTGCTAATAATATTATTAGTACTGCTAAAGAATCTAACATATAACATAAAATTGCAATTAGTATTACAATAGCAACAGTTGCAATTGCTATTACACCTTGCCCTTTTAATGTTATCTTTTCAACCCTTTCTTTGTATAATATTTTTTCAAATACTATGCCGACTACTATTGCAATAACAGTAATTATAAAATTAAATACTGTTAATTTCATTAGTCCTGTCAGTCCTATACAGATAGCAATTATGTTGTACACTGCAAATTGGCACCAGTAATTTTTGCTAAACAGCAATACTACTGAAATAAAAAAAGCAACGCTGATAAGTACCGATACATAGCTTTTTGGTACAAGAGCTGTTATTACTACAGACACTATTAAGCCATGCACTACTAACAATGATGTTAAGCCTACAAAGTTACCTTTCCGCAATATTTCCTTATCCATAGCAATTCCTCCCTAAAAATTTTTATGTGGATGTTAATATGTTTCGTTCTCGTATTATACACCATATAGTATTAAAAATCAAACTTTTTTAGCCAATTTAATACAAAATTAAACTCTTGTACCATATTTCATTCTCCTTACTATTTTATTATAATTCCTAACAATTTTGTCAAATCAATAGCTTGCAGTTCACTTACAATTGCTCCTTTTATATTTTGAATATCGACAACTATTCCTTCTATATTTGAACTTGTAAAATCAACTCCTTGTAACTTAGTATTAAAGAAATTAGCTGAAAATAAGTTGCAATCTTTAAATTCTATATTATGGAACTTTACTTCTTCCATATTTGCACATTCTATATTTGTATTAATAAACTCTACCTCTTTAAAACTAGAAGTATTAAAATTAGTATACCCTGCATTTGATTCTTTAATATAAGCATTATAAAACATTGAATTTGTAAAATTGCATCCTACTATTTTACAGTTTATGAATGTAGTTCTTATAAATGAGCTTTCTGTAAAATTTGTATTAGAAAAATCACAGTTTTCAAATATTATATCTGAGAAATATGTTTTTTCAAAATTGCTATTTATACATTTGCAGTTTGAAAATTTACATTTAGATATTTCTGCGTTATAGCATTCTATTTGTCCTTGATAATTTACAATTTCTTTTTCTCTAATATCTATCTCATTATTGTCTTCTAGTAATATCTGTAGCTCTTTTAGCTCTATCGCTTCCAAATTAGTAATAATCGGTTTCATTATACTCATTTTTAACTTTGTTCCTTTCTTATTAACATTTCATAAAAGATTATAATATACAATTTTATAGGATACAATAGTAGAAATTTAAAATTTTTTATGTTAAAATGTTTTAGACAATTTATGCTATTATTTTATAACGAAAGGAATGATTATTAATGAACCCATATATGGAAATTGCAAAAAATGCTGCACACTCTGGTATGCTAGCTAATGAAGGAGGCCCTTTTGGAGCTGTTATTACAGACAAACAAGGAAAAATTATTGCTACAGGAAATAATCAAGTTTTAAAAAACAATGACCCTACAGCACATGCTGAGGTTACAGCTATCCGTAATGCTTGTAAAATTTTAAATACTTATGATTTATCTAATTATGTATTATACACATCATGTGAACCTTGTCCTATGTGTTTATCTGCAATAATATGGGCTAATATAAAAGACGTATATTATGCATGTACGCGTGAAGATGCTGGAAATATCGGTTTTCGTGATGATTTAATATACGAATACCTTGAGGGTAAAAAAACAGATTTAATTCAATTAAAGCAAATTGATAGAGATGAATGTATACATCTATTTGAAGAATACCAAGAACAAAATAAAACAATTTATTAATTTTGCATATGGTATGGAGGAATATTATGAAATTAGAGTATGCTGTTACTGCTAAAGATAACAATAAAACAGTAAAAGATATAGTATTAGATGTTTTTAAAGTGTCACATCGTTTGCTTATTACTATAAAAAAAGAAAATGCAATTTTTTTAAATAATGTTCCTGCATGCCTTTGGAATACTGTATGCATAGGAGATAAAATTACATTGTCTCTTTCTTATCTGGAAGACAATTCTAATATTATTCCTAAACAGATGCCATTAGATATTGTATATGAGGATGAGTGTTATTTAGTTATTAACAAGCCAGCAGGAATTCCTGTTCATCCTTCTATGTCACATTATGAAGATAGCCTTTCTAGTGGTGTTAGATACTATTTTGATACAATAGGGCTAAATAAAAAGATAAGACCTGTTAATAGACTTGATAGGAACACCTCTGGATTAGTTGTCTTTGCAAAAAATGAGTATGTTCAAGAATGTTTAATAAGACAAATGAAAGATGGGGCTTTTAAAAAAGAATATATTACTATTGTTGAAGGTCATTTTTCTTGCAAGAAGCGGAACTATAGATGCTCCAATTTCTAGAAAGGAAGACAGCATTATTGAAAGATGTGTTTCTAGCGATGGTCAAAAATCTATTACACACTACGAAGTTATAGATGAAAAAATGTTTGGTGATATAACAATTTCTATTGTTCATTGCATATTAGAAACTGGTAGAACCCATCAAATTCGTGTACATATGTCTTATATAGGTCATCCTCTTCTAGGTGATGATTTATATGGTGGAAACACTGATTTTATAAAAAGGCAGGCACTTCACTCATGCAAAATAAGTTTTGTTCATCCTATTACAAAACAAGTTGTCACATACAATTCTGCCTTGCCAGATGATTTAAAAATTTTTAAATAAATATATAGCAAAAGTTTTTTTGCGTTATATAGCACTTAAAAGAATAATAGCGAAGTAAGTTTACTCCGCTATTATTCTTTACTTTTTTATATTCTATCATAGCTTTATGTAGAATATAACAGAAATAAATTTTATGGTATTTTTTACTGCGTACAATATCTTAATTCTGTTTTTTTAATTCTGAAATCAAAAAATTTCTTTCTGATTCATTTAAAGAAGAAATCGCCTTTTTTATAATTCTCTCTAGCTCAGATTCTGTTTGCTCTTGCGTTAAGTTTTCTATTCTGCAATTTAATGCTTTAGACAACTCTATCATTGCTTTTGAGTTTGGAAAACGTGTTCCTTTAACATATCTACTTACAGTTGCTTCACTTAAATTAGCTTTTCTAGCTAATTCTCTTTGACTTATGTTTTCTCTTTTCATTATCCGAACAAGATTTTTGGCAAATATTTCAGTATTTTTCATATTGTCTCTCCTTTACTTTAACAATTCTTCAGTCTTGCAATCCAAAGCTTTCGCTATTAACGAAAGGGCTCTTGCACTTGGAAATCTGTACGTCATAATATAATTACTTATAGTACCTGCTTTTATTCCTGTCCTTTCTGCTAACTCTTCTACAGTTATGCCTTTTGCATTAAGCAATTTTAATAAGTTATTAGATACTTTCTTGGCTATGTTTTTTTTGCTCCTTTCCTTTTTTTCTTCAAACAACTCTTCATAACTGCAATTTAGCACATTTGCAAGCTTGTAGGCAATTTTTTTCCTATTGCATCCGTCTTTTATGTATCTGCTTATTGTAGCTTTTGAAACTTCAAGTTTTTCAGCTAAATCCTTTTTATTCATACCGCTTTTTAATAAATAGTATTTCACATTTGTTTTAAATATTAGCTCTATAGTTTCATCTTTTTGCTCAATTATTGTTTCATCTTTTTCTGTTAGTAGTTCGTCAACAGTGCAATCTAAGGCCTCTGCTATTTTGAAAAGGACTCTAAAATTTGGTACAATTTCTCCATAAATATACCTGTGTATTGTGCTATTAGAACAATGAATTCTTCTTGCTAACTCATATTGTGTTAGCTGTTCTTTTATTAATTGCCGTTTAATGTTTTTCCCTATTGTTAAAGTTTTTTTCATATAGGTTGTTTCTCCTTTCAAATATACAATTCAATAGATATAGTATACCACATTTATGTAAATTTGTATATAATATTTCATTTATTTCTCTATTATTCTTTAGCAATTACCAAAATTTAACCACTAATCTTGACAAGATCATCTATTCTCTTATGTCTAGGACAAAAGTGCCCCGTCCCCAATTGTCCTTCTTTAAACATAGTATTAAAAAATTTACACACCAATCTTGACAAGATCAATCTTGTTTTAAGCAATCGAAAAACACCCGGATTAAAGCCGAGTGTTTTTCATATATAGTATAAGTAAATCTGTAAGCCGGGTTCTGTCGTGAATAGTCATTTATCTACTCTACATATCACTATGTAGCTCAAAGCCACCAGATTAAGAAGATGACGAGCAGTCTTAGCCTTCTTGTCCCGGTGTTGCTCCAGATGGGGTTTGCACTGACCTTCTATGTCACCATAGAAGCGGTGAGCTCTTACCTCGCCTTTTCATCCTTACTATTTTAAAACTTAAAGTTTATATAATAGCGGTTATTTTCTGTTGCACTTTCCTTAAGGTTACCCTCACAAGACGTTATCTTGCATCTTTGCTCTATGGGGCCCGGACTTTCCTCGTACGCTGTCTTTCGACCTTGCTATACGCGACTATTCAATTTACTCACATTACTATTTTAATACATTTAACCCTAAAAGTCAAACAGTTTTTCCATCAGGTCAATGTATTTTATATAATAAAGCTTTTTGTCTTTATAATTAATAGCACTATTGGTTTCGTTTAGTGATACATATATTTGGCTTATTTTATTTTGACTATTTTTATCATTTATAGAATTAATTATTCCGCTATAGTACTCTTGTGCTTTATTAATTTTTTCTTTCATTTCATCCCATTTTTCTTCTTCTGACAAGACATAGCTATTTGCAACATATAATCTTGTATATATTAGATTCGTTTTTTTGGTATCTTTCACTGCTTGCTTTGCATATTCTGGTATATAATTGTACAAATTAAGTAGTGTATTTATCGTTTTTATTTTATCTTCTTGTCCAATATATACAATAAGCAAATTTAAATTTTCTGAAAAGCCTAAAATATCTTCATTTTTTACATTAGCACTATGCAAATCTATCATAATAGTTGTCCAAGTTGGATACAAGTTTTCTACAGAATTTTTTATAAAATCCCAGTCTATATTAGTATTTTCTGTAGTTAATACATTCTTTTCATTAATAGAATATTTAGAAAATTCTTGTTCTTGGCTTTGCTGTGATGAGTTTTGACTAGCTTTTTCTTGTCCTTTTTCTGAGCTAGATGTATCTTGCTTACTACTATCTGAGCTAGATGAGCTATCTCCACTTTCTGAAGAACCCTTTTGGCCTTTTTCTTCTGACAAAATAACTTCATCAAAAGATATGTTATTTAATGAATTCATCATTTCTATTAATTTATGTTCCACAAAACTTAATTCTTCTTCTATTTTACTAGACATGCTACTATTGTCCTTAGTACTACTATATATAACTACCGTTCCAAACACAACTATCAAAAATATTATAAAACATACAAATCCAATTACATATTTTTCTTTCATATAACACCTCTTTTTTTAGTATGCTTTTTTTCTTCAAAATTATTCCTAGTATAGTTATTAAAAAATATAAAATACTAATATTAAAAAATTTACATATTAATTGTAAGGAGTTGTTATGAAAACATTTGTTAGATTGTATAGTAATACACAAGGTGAAATAAAAAAATTTTTGACTCAATTTTATTTTACAACAGATGATATATTAAATTCTGTTGAAGATAATACTTTAGAGTTAGAAATTGTTTTTGAGAATCCTGTTGAAATGGCAGATATTGTTGGAACTTTTATAGAAAATAAAGATGATTTTCAAATTAATCTTTGGTTATGTATTGACGAAGATGTGCTTATTAATGTTACATCTAACAATGTTGATGAAATAATAAAGTATCTTTATGAGAGATTTCCATATTAGTTTAATTTTACTGTAAATGGCATCAGGCATATAGTTTTATAATATATTTTGTAGTCGACGAATTGAGAGGAAATTATTGTGTAATTTTTATATAAATTTTACGGGGAATGTTCATTTTTGTAAAAAATGAAAGGGTCCCGTC
>ERZ827452.822-NODE-822-length-37351-cov-5.028823_pt1 | contig 37351 bp, 48 predicted proteins | sample MGYA00519866_ERZ827452 | MGnify/ENA primary metagenome ERZ827452 (study PRJEB31778, sample SAMEA3449307) | human gut metagenome | biome: human gut; feature: human-associated habitat; material: faeces | place: United Kingdom | collected 2010/2012 ... | reverse complement strand
GCATTTGCCCCTCTTAATGCAGCCACCGCAAGGTGATGGTCACAAGCCCATGAAATGCAGAGTGGGAGAGGAGAATGGCATGATAGCAAGGATTATACGGACAATCCTGCAGTATCCGGTTGGAGCTGAGGTCGGCTTTACGGATGAATTTACAACAGAATACCGGACTGTGACGGGATATCAGTACAGTCATGGAGCCTTCTATGTGATCTTCTCTGAAAGAAGCATGGTACACATGAACCGGCTGGATGAGCTGGTTGTGTCAGTAAAAATCAAAAGGAGGGCACGAGATGCAAGCAAGCAAAAAAGTGACTAAGGGTGGTGGAGTGACCATCCCAAGAGGTATCCGTCAGGAGACCGGCATTCTTCCGGGAGTTCCGGTTGACATTACAACGAATGAAGACGGCATCCACATTCAGAAGCATGTTCCGGCTTGTTTCCATTGCGGAACGGTGGATGATGTGAAAATGGTCTGTGGTATTGAGATCTGCAGGAAATGTGCAGCCAAGATTGCGGAGGTATTCAGATGATGTCAGATGTAATGGAAATCAAAGCAAAGGCTGACCGGTTAGTGGAGCTGACCAGCCAGCAGAGTGTAATCAAGGCAGAGATTGACGAGATCAAAGCGTGGTTCGAGAAGCTGGCAACGGATGACCTGAGGGACACCAAGAAAAAGACCATTGACTATTGGGGCAGCAACAATTCCAAGGTTGTGGTCGGAAACAGCGAGACTGTAAAACCGGTCTCCATGACAATGGTTAAGAAGTTGCTGGGTGATGTGTTCGGGGATTTTGTGAAAGAGGATACCACATACAAGATGACGGATCCATGCAAGAGACTGTTTACCATGATGTTCATGGGCAATTACACCGAGGGAAGCCTGGACGAGACAATCAAGGCAATCACAACTGATGAGAAGATCCAGCGTACCCTGAAAAAGAAGCTGAAGGGCAAGTATGAAAAGGATACAGAGACCCTGATGAAGCTGGTGGGGCTGCCGGAGCAGGAAGCCAGCGACTGGGCATATCTGACTGCGGAGATCATCAACTGGGAATGGATGCTGCAGATATTAAAGTCAGCAGAGTGGAAAGGAACACCGCAGGAGGCTGTTGAAATCATCCGGGCAGCCATTATCGTGGATGAGGGCATCAAGGTAACGGTGGAGGCTGAGAAAACGGAATAACCGGAAAGGAGAGGCAGATGAGAGCGATAGAGCAGTTTCAGATCAGAAAAATATATGCCATCGGCAATGCACTTGGCATTAAGGCATCCGGAAACGAGGATGAACTCCATGTGCTGGTGGGAGGTGTGACCGGAAAAGAATCCATAAAAAGTCTTACATACCAAGAGGCTTGCGCAGTGATTGCACGTCTGGAGGAGCTGCAGGGGAAAACTGCCTCTCCAAAGCCGAGAAGCAAAAAGCCGAAGGAACATCAGAGCAGACCGGGCGGAGTCACATCCGGTCAACAGAAAAAAATCTGGTATCTCATGTATGAGCTTAAGAAATACGATGAGGTGCCAAACGATGTGCAGCTGGGGGACAGACTTTGTGCGGTCATCAAAAAGGAATTTGGTGCGGATGCCATTGCCAAGAACCCATTTGCATGGATAACCTTTGAGCAGGGGAATAACCTGATCGAGATTTTAAAGAGATATGTGGCAAGTGCCAGAAAGAGAGGCGAGGCATAGTGGACTTGCTGGAAAAGGTGCAAATGGAAAATCTGGACGAGGAGCAGAAAGTGCTTGCGGAACTGATTGGACTGGAGGCTTTCAAGAGCCTCGTAAGGGCTTTTAATGGCACGTCCATCTACATTCCGAAAATTGAAAGTCTGGAAAAAGCGGTTCGTGACGAAATGATCAAAGAGGAGTTTGACGGAGGAAATTACAGAGAGCTGGCTCTGAAATTTGGATTGACAGAAACGTGGATTCGCAATATAGTTTTAGATAAAACAAAGGAAATCAAAGCAAGACCGATAGACGGTCAGATGAACCTTACGGACTTTTTAAAATAAATTTATCTTCTTAAGTACTTTATTTTAATATTTGCAATTCAGGAGATACACTTGTGTTAGACACGCAGGTGTATCTTTTTTTGTATGCGAGGTGAAACGGATGAACGAATGGATTATTACGACAGCAATCACACTGGGAATCGGTGTAATCACATATTTCCTGAAAAGGACAATGAATCAGGTGGACAATCAGGGAGCGAAAATTCAGGAGATGTTCAATCAGATGCAGACCAAGGCAGAACAAAAAGAACAGACTGTAAAGCTGGAAGGGCAGATTCAGAAAATCAGGGATGATTATACACCCAAGGAAATGCACGAGAAGGATTTTGATGAGTGCAGGATGGATATTAAACAGATCAAGGCTGAGTATCTGACAAAGGATGATTTTATCCGGGAAATGAACAAGATGGACAGAAAGCTGGATCAAATGCTGGAGCTTATGCTGCAGAAATAGGAGGTCGAGATAAATGGGCAGAGAAACAGAAAAAAGACAGCTTAGGGCTGGCAACTTTACAATGAACAATGGCAGGGTTTTATCAACCATCAACCTGCTTCGTGAAAAATACAATGCACTCCGTAGCGTGGAAAAAGCGGTTAGTTATGAAGGCATTGAAAGACAGGAATTCGTGGATAGCGTAAATTTCCTCGCAGAAGAAGGTTACATCAGTCTGCGAGACATCCATACACATGAAGCTGCAACACTTGCAGATTATGATTATCAGACACTGGAAGCCAAAGTCACAGGCAAAGGCATCCGGCTCCTTGGCGGTGGAATTGCTGATAACATGGTTGATCTTGGCGATTAACGATGGAACAGAAAGAGAGAAGACGCAGCACCGGCAAGGTGGACAGATTACCGCCAGAACTGAAGGACACTGTGGAGCAGATGCTCCTGACCGGCTGCACATATAAAGAAATTGTTGCATTCCTGAAAGAGAATGGCGAAGAAATGTCACAGATGGCGATCTGTACTTATGCAAAGAAGTATCTTGCCACTGTGGAGATGATAACGGTGGCACAGAGCAATTTCTCCATGCTGATGGATGAAATGAACCGGTATCCGGATCTGGACACTTCGGAGGCACTCATCCGTCTGGCGAGCCATCATGTCATGAATGCCCTTACCAACGTGGATGAGGAGCAGATGAAGGAAGTGCCGATTGAGAAGCTGATCAAGGAGACCAATGGTCTCATCCGGGCAGCTGCTTATAAGAAGCGGATTGAAGTACAGAATCGTGATAATTACGAAGCCGGACTGGAGGCAGTCAAGAGCCTTGTATTTGAGGCTATGGCGAAGGAAAATCCGGAACTCTACCGTCAGGTGAGTGCATACCTGAACAAGAAGAAAAACGAAGGACTGGAGGGATAAAAGGTGATGTGGTATGTAATTCAAGTTATGACCGGCAAGGAAGATGATATTGCCGGGAAATTGAAAGAGCAGGGCATCCGTGCTCTTGTCCCGAAGGAAAATCGTCTGATACGCTCCGGAGGTTCATGGTCACAGAGAGAATACATCCTGTTTGCCGGATATGTATTCCTGAACATGAATTACAATGCGGATAACTATTACAAGGTTAAGGGGATTCCGGGAGTGATCCAGTTTCTTGGAGACAACAGGAATCCGTCAAGACTTTCCTATCTGGAGGCAGAGTGGATCATGCTGCTGACTGGGGAGAATAACCAGCCGATTGAACCTACAGTGGTCAGGGCTCTGGGCGATGGAAATTATGAGGTTGTGAAAGGTGTTCTTGAAAAATTTGAAAACCGCATCATCAAGTATGATAAGCGGAGCAGGAAAGCAACCTTTGAGATTACGATCTGTAATGAGAAAAAGGAAGTCCAGTTGAGCATCCGGCTGGAGGAAGATGAGGAACTAAGCCTTGCCGGGGCTGGCAGGGATGGGGCAGAGGGTGCAGCACAAGCGGTTTTGAAAGAAGCCACCTGATGGCATACGGTTGATTCGTCCCGATGCCGGAAGCTGGCGGACATAGAGAAAGGGAACTGAGCAGAAAAAGTACACTGGTTGGGTGGCGAAGCCTACCCATCGGGCTTGTTCTGGCAGTTCTCTTTTTTGAATGGTGTAAAAACACCGTTTAAAAACACGCTAAACCCATTTAAAATCGTTTGAATGATGAAAGTGGGGGAAATTATCGCTGAAACACAAAAATGCAAATATGGGGCAAATATGAGCCTTAAAATTTTACGGAAAGGCAGGTGGTGGGCGTGCGAGCAGGAAAAAAAGAAAGCATCGGTGTTCTGATCGGAGCGATGGCAGAGGCTGAGAGCAAGAGCTTCTATGATGATACCGAGGCTGTTACAAGCGATTTAAAAAGCCTTTTAAACATCTTTTTAAAAAAGGACAGTTCTTCGGAACGTGTGCAGATTTTGAAAGATTATGAATCCGGAGCACCGCTTACCGGAAAAGGAGGCATCCGCCAGAGGCTGGGAGCCATTGATATGGAATTTTTCGGCAGGGCATACTTTCCACATTATTTTTCCAGACCATCCCCTGAATTTCACCGGGAACTGGATAATATATGGCAGCAAGGAGTTTTGAAAGGGGAATATCCGACTACACCGGCAAAGGTAAAGAAGATCAGCCGGATGAATGGAACCAAACGAGTGGTCGCAGCTCCACGTGGACACGCAAAGTCCACGAGCCTTACTTTTAAAGGCAGCATTCATGCCATAGTTTATGAATACAAGCATTATCCGATTATCATATCCGACAGCTCAGAACAGGCTGAGGGATTTCTCGATAACATCAGGGTAGAGTTTGAGGAGAACGAAGCTCTGAAGGAGGACTTCGGGAGCCTGATCGGAAAAGTCTGGAGAAGCAACGTACTGATCACAAGCACCAACATCAAAGTTGAGGCAATCGGATCGGGAAAGAAGATCCGAGGCAGAAAACACAGAAACTGGAGACCAGACCTTCTGGTTCTGGATGATATTGAAAATGACGAGAACGTCCGGACACCGGAGCAGCGAAAGAAACTTGAAAGCTGGTTTTTAAAAGCTGTTTCAAAAGCCGGTGATGATTACACGGACATTATCTATATTGGAACATTATTGCATTATGACAGCCTTCTGGCGAAAACCCTGAACAATCCGGGATATAAAGCCATTAAATACAAGGCGGTCATTTCTTTTTCCAACGAAGAGGATCTATGGAAGGAATGGGAGGAGATTTACACAGACCTTTCAAACGAGAACCACGAAGCCGATGCGAGAGAGTTTTTTGAAAGGCACCGGGAGAAGATGTTGGAAGGCACGGAGGTTCTGTGGGAGGAGAAACTGTCTTATTATGATCTGATGGTTATGAGGTTGACAGAAGGCGAGGCATCCTTCAACTCCGAGGAACAGAACGAGCCTATCAATCCGGAAGACTGTATTTTCAATCCTGAATGGTTTGAATTCTATAATGAAGCAGAAATCGACTTCAAGAACCGGGACTTCTTTTTCTTTGGCTTTGTCGATCCGTCACTTGGAAAGACCAAGCACAGCGACTTTTCCGCCATCATCACGCTGGCGAAGCACAAAGTATCCGGGTATATGTATGTCATGGATGCGGATATCGAACGCAGACATCCGGATAAAATTATCGGTGACATTCTGGAGAAGGAGAAGATGCTCCGCAGGGATTATGGCAGGGGCTATAAGAAGTTCGGAGCTGAGACGGTGCAGTTCCAGTGGTTCCTGAAGGAAGAATTGGCAAAGGCATCTGCAAAAGCTGGGTTATACCTTCCGATCGAGGAGGTACCGCAGACCAGCGATAAGACAATGCGTATACAGACGATGCAGCCGGATGTAAAGAACCATTACATCAAGTTCAATAAAAGGCACAAGAGACTGCTGGAGCAGATGGAACACTTCCCGATGGGAGCGCACGATGATGGTGTGGATGCTCTGGAAGGATGCAGAACGATTGCCAAGAAGATGAAACGGTTCCGGGTGCTGGATAAAGGGAAATTAGGATTATAGGAGGTAACGGTCATGCCGGTTATTTATATGGACAGGGCTTCCATTGAAAGCCTGACAGAAAAAGATATCCGTGAGATCATCGATGAGAACAGCACGGATGTAAAATACGGAATGCTGCATGACTACTATGTTGGCAATCATAGAATCCTTGGAGAAAACAAGAAGGACAGCACAGCTCCGAACAACCGTCTGGTCAATAATATGGCAAAATACATCACGGATACCGCCACCGGTTACTTCGTGGGCGAGCCGATTGTCTATGACTCCCAGAATGATGAATACCTGCAAACAGTGCAGGATATTTTTGATTACAACGATGAGCAGGATCACAACATGGAGCTGGCGAAGCAGTGCAGCATTTGCGGAAGCTGCTTTGAAATGCTCTATCTGGATGAGGATGCCAAGATAAGGCTTGCGAGGGTTCCGGCTGCTAACGGAATTATGATTTGCGAGACGGACAGTGGATTTTCCACTCCGATGGCATTTATACGAACCATTATTTCAAAGGATAAGGATGACAACGTAATCAGGAAGGTGGAGTTCTGGAATTCCAGTCTTGTGATGCGATTCCAGTCATTGAATAATGGATACCTGAACATGATAGCAGTTGAGGAACATTACTGGCAGGACGTTCCGTTTGTGGAATACATCAACAACGAGGAAAGGCTTGGAGATTTTGAGGGTGTCATTACGGAGATTGATGCCTATAACAAGGTGCAGAGTAACACTGCAAACTATTTCCAGTATAATGATGATGCCATTTTAAAGGTTTTAAAACTTGGAGATGTCAGCAGTCAGGACATTGCTGACATGAAGGAAAAAGGAGCTATCATTCTGGAGGATGGAGGAGATGTGGACTGGCTCCTGAAGACGATTGATGATACTGCACTGGAAAATTATAAGAACCGGCTCCGTGAGGATATTCACACTGGAGCCAATGTGCCACATATGTGTGATGAGTCTTTTGGAGGAAACCTATCCGGAGTGGCTATATCCTATAAATTATGGGGACTGGAGCAGATATGTTCGATTAAGGAACGGAAGTTCAAGAAAGGACTGCAGCGCAGGATTGAGCTGATCACAAATATCTTGAACATCATGGGGCACAATTATGATTACAGAGACATTGTTCCAAAATTCCGCAGGAACCGTCCTCAGAATGATATGGAAACAGCACAGATTGTCACGATGCTGGCAAATGACCTTTCAAGGGAGACCAGACTGCAGCTGATGCCAGGTGTTGAAAATGTCCAGGATGAGCTGAGAAAACTGGAGGAAGAAAAGAACAAGGAGCAGGAAGACTTCGGAGTATATAAGAATTTTACCAAGGCTTTTCAGGGTGCAGCTGACAGAACGGAGGCGGTAACGGATGAGCCAGAAGGAACGTAACGAGTGGATTGAGCGAGCCAAGCAGAGGGTTCTCAATAATGCAGAGATTACAGACCAATCCATAAAAGAGATAATGTTTCTCTTTGATGAAGCAGCATGGACGCTTGAAACGGAAATCAATTCTATGTTTCAAAAATATGCCACGGAGAATGGTCTGACGAATGCAGAGGCTTCCAAGCTGCTGACCGGAAGTGAATATTCCCGATGGAAAAAGGGGATTGAAGAATACCTGAAGGAAGCTGAAGGGGATTCCAAGACACTTCTGGAACTGAACACGCTGGCAATGAAGTCGCGGATCAGCAGAAAGGAGCAGATGCTTGCTACCGTTTACCAGACAATGATAACACTGTCGAGGGATACGGAAACGAAGATAACAGATCTGCTGGGTGATATGTTCAAGACCAATTATTACCGGGGCTGTTATGATGTGCAGAGCATCCTTGGTGTTGGATTCAATGTTTCCAAGGTAGATGTGAAGATGCTCCAAAGGATACTGAAGCATCCGTGGTCTGGAAAGAATTACTCGCAAGCACTGTGGGAAAATACTGATAAACTTGCCACTCTCGCCAAGAGAGAGCTGACGATGGGATTTATGAATGGCTCCAGCGTACAGAAGATGGCAAAGGAAATCAATGATGTCATGGGCAAGGGACGCTATGCTGCAGAAAGGCTTGTCCGGACGGAGAGCAGCTATTTCTCTAATCAGGGAGAACTTGCTTCTTATAGGGAAATGGGAATTCAAGAGTATACTTTTCTTGGAGGTGGTTGCGAAATATGTATGGAATTGAATGGACAATCTTTTCCGCTGGATGAGGCAGAGCCGGGGCTTAATCTACCACCGATTCATCCGAATTGTAAATGCACAATCAAGGCAAAAGCAAAGATAGATTTATTTAAAGACCGGGAAGGAGTGAATCCACTGGAGAGCAATCCGAAGTTTGAGGAGTGGAAGAAGAAATATGTTGACACTCCAGCTCCGGAACCTATAATAAAACTATCAGAGAATGAAAAGCACGCAATAAATAGCTATATAAGCAGCGAGGCATACACGTGGAATGACAAGCTGAGAAGGGGCGTCAAACTGACGAAGGAAGAAAAGAAACAGATTAGCAATCTGGATTCAGCTCTTCAGAAGATGCCGACCTATCAGGGAGTGTTATATCGCTCTGTTTCTGATTTTGGAATACCAGATGTGCAGGAGTTTATTGTGGGGCATAAGCCCGGTATGGAAATTAGTTTTCCTGAATTTCTTTCAAGTTCCACTGAGGTATATGATGACAGTTTCCCGATTCAGTATGTTATTACATCAAAGACCGGGCGAGATATACGGAAATTTAACTCTCAGGAAAAAGAGATTTTGTTTGAAAGAGATTCGATGTTCTACATATCCAAGGTGGTTAATAACGTGATTTACATGGAGGAAATATAATGAGCAATCCATATTCAGATAAACGGTGGAGTGATGCACCGAAACCAGTTAATAGCGAGTGTAATTCGTGTAAATATCATTACGGATTCGGAAAATGCGAGAAACATCCGGAGGGAATACCAAAGGAGAAGCTAAAACAGTCTTTTCCAGGTACCGGAAATTATAATAAAAAATATTGCGAACACAAGAGCAAATAAGCACCCAGCCGGGTGCTTATTTAATTGCAAAAAATATGGACTCAAGCATCGTTTAAAAGCATTTTAAATGGTGCTTTTGTTATACAAAATTTAGACCAGGAGGTAAAAAAGATGGATGGAACAACCACCATGCAGGGTACTGAGCAGGAAGTTCAGAACACTGCAACAGAAACGCAGGGACAGCAGACAGCGGAAAGTACACCGGAGAAAGTAAGTACCCTCCAGAAGTTTATTGATGGACTTTTTGGCGGTGGAAAGAAAGCTGAAGGGGCTGAACCTGAAAAAAAGGATGGAGATCCTGTAGCGGAAAAAGCTGAAGAGGAGAAATCCTTCACTCAGGCAGATGTAGATGCTGCCATCGAAGCTGCGAAACAGCAGTGGTTAGATGAAGCTGCGGAGGCAGAGCGTGTCAAAAAACTCACTCCGGAGGAAAAGACAAAAGAGGAGCAGGAGAAAAAAGACTCCGAGATTGCCAGTTTGAGAAGCCAGCTCTTGCAGAAAGAGCTGAGAGAGAGTGCGACTAAATCTCTGGAAACGGATGGATTCCCGGTTGGTCTTGCAGATGTGCTTGACTATTCCAGCAAGGAGCGCATGGAAGAAACCCTGAAGAATACCACAAAGGTTTTTAAGGACAGTCTGGCAGTGGCAATCCAGTCCCGGCTGAAGGGTAAGACACCGGAAGGACTCGGCGGAGCAGCTTCTGCTGAAAATCTGTTAAGAGACCAGATCGCAAGAAATGTCAGAGGATTATAAGGAGGAGAAAGTAAATGAATACCATTGAAACCGCAACAATTATTCAGAGCGAGTTAGACAAGGCTGCAGTGGAGCAGGCTACTTCCGGTTGGATGGAAGTAAATGAGAAGTTGGTTAAGTACACCGGTGGTGCGGAGGTCAAGATTCCGAGTCTCGATATGGACGGAATGGCTGATTATGATCGCACCAATGGATTTGTGCAGGGCAGCGTGAATTTCCAGTATGAAACCAAGAAGATGACTCAGGACAGAGGACGCTCTTTCAGTTTTGATGAGAACGATGTGGATGAGACAAATTTTGTATTGACTGCATCCACTGTTATGGGCGAGTTCCAGAGAACCAAGGTTGTTCCTGAGATTGATGCATATCGTTACAGTACCATCGCTGCAGCGTGTATCAAGAAGGGCAAGGCATCCGGAGGCTATACCGCTGATGAAGCAACCATTCTTCAGGAACTTTACTATGATATTGCAGCTGTTCAGGCGATCGTTGGACAGAACACACCGCTGGTTATCACCATTGATTCCATGGTAGCAGCAATCTTAAGCATGTCCGAAAAGCTCTCAAAGAAGCTGGATATAACCGATTTCAAGCAGGGAGATGTAACTCTTAAGGTTCGCAGCTTGGATGGTATCCATCCTTTAATCCCGGTAAGCTCCGACAGAATGAAGACGGAGTACCTTTTCAAGGATGGCGTGACTTCCGGTCAGGAAGCTGGTGGTTTTGCTCCTACTGAAAACAGCAAGAGCATCAACTGGATCATCACTCCGAGAAAGGCACCTATTGCAGTGTCCAAGACGGATAAAATGAGAATTTTTGATCCGGAAACCAACCAGAAGGCAAGAGCATGGGCGATGGATTATCGTAAGTTCCACGATATCTGGATTCCTGCTCGTAAGGTGGAACAGTGCTTTGTTAATGTGAAAGAAGAATTAGCCCAGGGGGGAAAGGAGTAGACCATGAGCGAGATCGAATTAAAGAGAGCGAATGTAGTGAAGCGTGTTGATTCCGAGGACAAAGCCAAGGCTCTGGAAGCCAAGGGGTTTGTCAGAACAGATGGAACAGTTACGAATAAAACAGAAAGTAATGCCGCATCTGAAGCTGTGATCAATGAATTGAAAGAGCAGCTTTTAAAAGCAGGAAAAGTCATTGAAGCGTCGGATGCTAGAAGGGGAGAATTGGAAAAGGAGTTGACTTCAACGAAAGAAAAGCTGGAGGAGGCTTCTAAATACGCAGAAGAAGCTGATAAAAAGATCGCTACTCTGGAAGCTGAACTTTCTGGCACGAAGGAACAGCTGGAGGCTGCTTTGAAGAAAAATAAGGCTGCAGAGAAAAAATAAGGAGGAACTGCCATGACAAAGGAGCAGGAGGACTGGTTGGTAGCGGAAGTGATGGACAGCATGAAGATGTCAGAAACGGAAGAACGGTCAGCCAGAAGGTATGTCAAAAGGGCAGTGGATAAGATCCTGATTTATTGCAACCGTGAAGATCTGCCGGAGCGGCTTCTCAGCACTGCAGCACAGATTGCTGAAGATATGTTGAAGGCTGATCTGGTAAAGACCGGCGAGAAGGAAGTGGCGAGTATCAATCGTGGTGATACCGCCATTTCTTATCGTGACGGAAGTGGTAATCAGAAAGCCACTGTTGATTTTATGAAGAACTATGAAAAATCCCTTAACCGTTTTAAAAAAATAAATCTGCCGAAGGATTTAGCAAAATGACAGAAGCTGATATCCTTGCAACAACATACGAAGATACCGTGACCGTTTACAGAGCTTTCAAAGATACCCTTCCGGGTGGAGAAAGCGTTTTTAAAAGCGGTCTGGATGGAAAAGTTGTGTATGAAGATGTGGAATGCGCATTGTCTACACATACAGGTGGAAAGCTGCAGCAATCGAAATCTACTGCGAAGACGGAAACAACTTTTTGTCTGTTTACCCGTCCGGAAGTTGATATCCAGACCAATGATTTCCTTGTGATCACGCACTTTGGAAAGAAAATTGAAGCGGTTGCAGGTTTTCCTGAGTGCATGAAGTCTCATAATAATATCCCGGTCAAGTTGGACAAGGAAACTGTTTAATACTGAGTATAAGCTGGAGGGGCTGGAAGAATGGGAGAAACGACTCTCACAAGCCATAGAGAGCCAGTACCCGGCTGAGTTCCGGGAGATGGTTATTGATTTGGCGGTTCAGCTTCAGGGAAAGGTCAAGGATAACACTCCGGTTAAGACTGGACACTTGCGGAATGAGTGGCACGTTGGGAGTATAGAAAAGCGAGGCAATGAATATTACATCGAGGTCTATAACAACGTGGAGTATGTCGAGCCGGTGGAATATGGACACCAGACAAGAGGTGGAAAGGGCTTTGTAAAAGGAGCCCACATGATGGAGCTTTCCCTTCAGGAAGTGCAGAAACACCTTCCCGGTTATCTCCGGGAGTGGATGAATGACTTCCTGAATACTCATGAACTTTAGGAGGTGGACTATGGAACATCCGATTATTCAGATAAAAAATGCAATCACAGCATTGCTGAAAGGGATTGATCCGGATACCGATGTCTTTTACGAGGAAATAAAAGGCACGGAAGAAAAGCATGGGCTTGATGAACCAGAAACCTATTACTTCGTAGATATCATCCCGAATGGGAACGAGACAGTCGACAGATTTTTTACGGATATGGGAGTGTTGGTTGATATTGCTTACCACGAGAAAAGCGAGAGCAATACCGCCTATTTGATTAAAGGGGCAGAGATTGATGCGGTTGTCCGCCCGGTGTTCAGTTTTGGAGACAGGAACATAACCATCAATGATGCCAATATGAAAGTATCAGACCATGTGCTGCATTACAGTTTTACCATAAACTTCCGTCAGGCACGGGAGCAGACGAATGAGTTTGAACCGATGGGAGAGCTGGAAGTGGCTATTAGAAAAGGAGTGTGATTTAAATGAGTTTAGGATTACCGAGTTTTAGCATGATTTTCAGTGGAAAAGCAGTGTCTGCCATTGAAAGAAGTGCAAGGGGTATCGTTGCCATGATTCTCACGGACGGTACCGAAGGTGGAAAAGACTTGAATATTTACAAGAAGGTGGATGAGGTTGATTTTCAGAACTGGACAGAGCAGAACTACAACTATTTGAAGCTGGTGTTCGCTGGAGCTCCGTCTACTGTCATTACAATCCGCAGAGCAGAAAATGCAGAAGGGTACAATGCTGAACTTAAGAAGCTGAAAGATCTGAAATGGAACTACCTTACCATTCCCGGTCTTGGTTCTACTGATACAACAACAATCTCAGCGTGGATCAAGCAGTACCGTGATGATGAGAGAAAGACCTTCAAGGCGGTTCTGGCACACTGTAAGGGAGATCATGAAGGAATCATCAATCTCACAACAGAGAATATCTCCACGACCATTACCGGCGCAAAGCATACTGCAGCTGAGTATTGTGCGAGAATTGCCGGGGTACTTGCAGGGCTTTCCCTTGCAAGAAGCAGCACATATTATGTATTGGACGATATTTCTGAAGCAGAAACTCCGGACGATCCGGATGATCGTATCAATGCTGGTGAGCTGGTCATTGTCTTTGATGGAAGGAAGTACAAGATTGGGCGAGGCGTGAACAGCCTTGTCAGTTTCACGACAGAAAAGACAGAGGATGTCCGTTTTATCAAGATTGTAGAAGGAATGGACTTATACATGGATGACATCAGGGAAACCTATGAGGAAAGCTATGTCGGCAAGATCATCAATGACTACGATGGAAAGCAGATGTTCGTGGCTGCCATTGGTGCTTACCACAAAGGGCTACTCGGCAATGTGCTGGATAAATCCTATGATAATGTGGTGGCGATTGATATCGATGCACAGCGTACTTATCTGGAGAGCAGAGGAATGGATACTTCCGAGATGGATGATATTGCAGTTGCTAAAGCTAACACCGGAACAAAGGTATTTATCGCTAGCAATGTAAAGTTTGTAAACGCAATGGAAGATCTGAAAATGAATGTCAATATGTAGGAGGTAAACGGATATGGAAGTTATCAGAGGTAATAAGACTCTCTCCGGAACATGGGGAGAACTCTGGATCAACGGAGAGAAGATTTTTGAATTCTCCAAAATTGAAATGAAAGTAACTGCTAACCGTGAGGATGTGCAGATGGGAATTGATGTGGACAGCAAGATTACCGGTCTGAAGGGCGAAGGTTCTTATACCGTGAAAAAGGTATATACCAGAGCAAAGGAAATCTTGGAGAACTGGAAAAAGGGCATGGATGTCCGTGCAGAGGTTATTGCGAAGCTGGCGGATCCTGATGCTGTTGGAGGTCAGATCGAACGCTGGGCTTGTGATAATGTATGGCACAATGAGATTCCGGTTGTGAACTGGGAGAAGGGTGGAATTATCGAGGAAGAAGTTTCTATCGGATTCACACCTTCTGATCTGCAGAATTTGGATGCTGTTGCGTAGGAGGTTGCTATGGAAAAAAAGAAAGAAGATATTTTCAAAGCCTTTACAGCGAAGGCTGTTCAGAGATTAAAGGATAAAAAGGTTACAAAGTACGAGACTTTATATGTTCCGAGCATTGACCAGAACATCAAGATCCGGAACTTGAACTATCCGGAAATTGTGGAATGCACGGAGATTGATGATAAGCAAGATCCGAACGCATCTGATAAGTATTGTATTTATCTGGCAGTTGTTGAGCCTGATTTAAAGGCGGTCGCAATGGAATTAAAGGATCAGGGCGAGATTAAGACCTATCCGGAAGTGGTTGATATTTTCGAGATGAGTGAGATTACATCCATTGCTACGGAAATTATGAAATTGTCCGGTGTGATCGGAAGTAAAAAAGTGACGGTTGTTGAAGAACAAAAAAACTCATAGACCAAGACGGTGAGTGTTATTTCCTGCATTATTATATTCAAAAAGGCTTCAAGCTGGAGTATCTGCTCCAGCTTGGGGTGGAAGAAAAATGTTTCTATTATGCATCGATGTTAAAGAGCATTGAAGAACGTGAGCAGCTGTTTTCGGGAGGTGGAGGTGGCTAAATGAGTGTTGTAGGAAGTATTTCCATCCGGGATAATGCCAGTTCTGTGCTAAAGAGCATCCGACAAGAACAGACCGCCCTCCGGAAAGATGCAGCTGAAACGAGGAAAGAGCTGCAGCGTGCTTGGGATAAAACTTACACTGCTAAGATCAATACCGAATCGGCAACAAGAAAGACGGATGGGCTAACCGGAAAGGTAAAGCAGTTAGGAAAAACAGTAATATCCCCAGTCATTAAGGCGAAGGATGCAGCCAGTGCGACAATAACAAAAGTCAGCAATGGAATTAAGACGGTTGGAAAAAAGGTGGCAACTCCGGTCATTAAGATAAAGGATTCTGCCACATCAAAAGTAAAATCAATAAAAAATGCATTAACGGGGGTGGCGAAAAAAGTAACCACACCCGTTATTAAATTGAAAGATGCAATCACTTCTAAAGTCACAAAGATAACTGGGAAGCTGAAAGCATTAGGTGGGAAGATTTTTTCCCCGATAGTAAGGCTGAAGGATGCCACAGCAAGTGGAATATCTGCTATCAGTGGCAAACTCAAGACCTTGGCAGCAACCGTGGCTATTCCAGTAACGATTGTAGCAACAGCGGTGGTTGGCGGTGCTGTAATGGAGGGAGCTGCACTGGAGCAGAGCATTGGTGGCGTGGAAACATTGTTCAAGGAGAATGCTAGTGTTGTTAAAGCCAATGCGGATGCAGCGTTTAAGACAGCCGGTCTATCTGCCAATGAGTATATGTCACAGGTCACAAGTTTTTCTGCATCACTTTTGAGCAGCTTAGGTGGTGATACCGCTAAGGCTGCAGAAGTTGCTGATATGGCTATGATTGACATGGCAGACAACGCAAATAAATTTGGTACCGACATGGAGTCTATCCAGAATGCGTATCAGGGATTTGCAAAGCAGAATTACACGATGCTGGATAATCTTAAGTTGGGATATGGCGGTACGCAGGAAGAAATGCAGAGACTGCTTCAGGATGCCAGCAAGATATCAGGTGTTAAGTATGATATCAGCAACTTGTCTGATGTTTACAGTGCTATTCATGTGATTCAGAATGAACTCGGAGTAACCGGAACAACCGCAAAAGAAGCCGGACAGACCTTTAGTGGTTCGTTCTCAGCGATGAAGGCAGCAGCAAAGAACCTTCTTGGAAATATGGCGATTGGCGGAGATATAACCGGATCAATGGAACAGTTGGTGGATAGTGCGTCGACATTCTTATTCGATAATGCGGTTCCGATGATTGGACGTGTATTCTCATCACTGCCAAGCGTGGTTAAAACAGGGGTTAAAAAAGCGGTACCGAAAATCAAGACGCTTGGAAGAGATATAGTGGTCGGATTGAAGGACGGGCTTAAGGAAATGTTCCCTTCAATGGCTCCGGTAATCGAAAACGGATTCAATGCTGCCATTACAGCTGTACCGGAATTTATTTCAGGAATTAAGAGTGTGGTTTCCACGCTTGGGTCTCTGACTGCCGGGTTTGCACCGCTGATTCCGCAGCTTGTCTCATTTGGTAGCGGTATGACTACTACCATCCAGCAGGTAGTCAGTGCGTGCGTACCGGCTCTAACAAGCATTATTTCCACTGTACAGATGATGCTACCGGTAATTCTCCCAGTAATCCAAACGGTGGTTTCCACGATAGGAAACATCATCGGTCAGGCAGCTCCAGTCATTGCCGGTCTAGTACAAGGTATTGGAACTGTGGTTTCTGCACTGGCTCCGGTATTCAGTACGATTTTCTCTGAAATCGGAGAAAAAGTTGGAAGTGTCATTTCATTTGTCGGTGAGAGGATGGGTTTTATTCAGGAAGTCATCGGAACGGTGGCTCCATTGATTGGGGACATCATCAGCACAGCTTGGGGAGTAATTTCTCCAGTAATTGACATTGTAATCAGCGTATTTGAGATTTTGTTTGGCGTGGTTCAAAAGGTATTCCCTGGCATCCAGTCAATTATCGAAACCGTGTGGGGAATCGTAAAGCCACTGGTGGAAGGAATCGGCAGCGTTATCGGAAAGATTGCAGGATGGTTTGGTTCTGTAGCAGATGCGATAACCGGTTCTGGAGGAGATTCCGGAACTGTTGGAGAAAACGCTGAAGGAGATAATAACTGGAAGGGCGGTTTGACATGGGTTGGCGAGAAAGGTGCCGAGCTTGTTGATTTGCCAAGAGGTTCCAGAATTCTTCCACACAAAGAGAGTGTTTCCCTGACGAAGCAGGGCAGTGGAGTTGTAAAAGACAGCACTGCCAACATCATGCAGAATACAGTTTTATCCGGTGGCGGTCAGGATCTGACTCCAATCATGATGATACTGACAAGCATCGATGAGAACCTGAAGCAGCTGATGGACAGAATCAAGGGGAAAGAAAGCGGTCTTGAAGTTCCGGGTTCAGGAAAGACCAAAGGGACTGCAAAAGGATTTATTGGCAGCGTGACGGTTGCCATTGCAAAACTGGCAGATGAGATCATTGTCCGTGAGGATGCGGATATTGATGAAATTGCCGACAAGGTTGCAAAGAAAGTCGTGGAAGTAGTTGTAAACATGGGTTAGGAGGTGGTCTGATGAAAACCAGAGTAATTGAATTAAGCGTAAACAACAGGAAAGAAGTTATCGAGCTGCCAATCAATCCTCCTTCTGTGGAATTCACAGAAAAACAGTTGAATCAGGCGATAACCCTTCTAAACATAGGAGAAGCCAATCTGAAGGGAGAGCGAGGGCTAAAGTACACAAAGCTGTCGAGCTTCTTCCCTTCGGAGAAGTCTCCATTTTATAAGAATGCGAAAAAGAAGCCTGACAAATATGTAGCGATGCTTCAGGAATGGAAAACCACAAAAGCAGTGGTCAGGGTAATCATAAGCGATATGAAAATCAACCTCGCAATGCTGATTGATGATTTTACCTACTCTATGAGGGAAGGTGATGGGGATATTTACTATACCATTTCATTTTCCGAGTACCGGACATTGAATGTTCCATCTGTTCAGATTACAACGAAAGTACGGAATAATGGTCTTTTGTCGAGACCTGCACCTGCAGCTGCAGGTGGATCTTATACAGTGGTTGGAGGAGATACACTCTGGGGGATATCAAAACAGAAATACGGAAATGGAAGTTCATATCCTAAAATTTATAATGCAAACAATGGAACAATTGAGGCAAGTGCTAAAAAGCATGGAAAGTCCAGTTCTGATAATGGACACTGGATTTATCCGGGCGATGTGTACACAATTCCGGCATAGGTGGTGTTGAGATGAAATTACTGACTGTAGGAAAAGATATCAGCGAACTGATCGAGCAGATCAAGTGGTCTGGTGACACAAAGCAGGTCGCACGTACAATTCAATTCACAATTGCGAAGAATAAGAAGGACAAAGACTTTCCCACGGTTGTCATTGACGAGGGTGCAGAAATCATCATGCAGGATGACAGTGGGAAGGATGTCTTTGGAGGCATTATTTTTGACATTGACAAGAGTGCCAGTTCCAAGGTGGAAACTTATCTGGCATACGATTTAATGTTCTATATCAATAATTCAGATGTCAACAAAATATTTGAAGGAACTCCGGAAACGATTGTTCCGGGGATCTGCACAGAACTCGGAATTGAAAGCGGAACGATGGCTGCAACGGGAGTGAATATATCTTCTATGCCATGCTTTGGCAAGAAAGCCTATGAAGCCATTATGATGGCATACACAGCTGCAGCAAAGCAGAATGGCAGCAAGTATATTCCGCTGATGACCAATATTAACAAAGTGAGTGTTTTGGAGAAGGGGACGCTTTGTGGGGCGGTTATGACCGGGGATTACAACCTGATTGAAGCAACCTATAAAAGCACCCTTCAAAAGCTCGTTAATAGGGTTTTAATAACAGATAAAAACAACAATGTCATAAAGACGGTGGAGGATGCAGCCTCGATCCAGAAGTATGGTTTGGTGCAGAGAGTGCTGAAACAGAATGATGGAGAGGATGCTACAACACAAGCCAAGAAGATGCTGGTAACAGTGGAGTCCTCGGCAACCGTGTCCGGAGTTCCAAATGATTTCCGTGCGGTATCAGGATACTCAATCATTGTGCAGGAAACTGACACCGGGCTTTATGGACAGTTTTACATTGAAAGTGACACACATACCTTTTCGTGCGGTAAGGCTCAGATGGATCTGACACTTGCCTTTGAGAACCTTATGGATGAAAGGGAGATTGAAGAGACTGCATAAAGGCAGGAGGTGGAAAGGTGTCGACAAACAGAAATATTGTGGAAATGGTCGAGGCAATCAGAAAGGGAACTGGTGGTTCCAATAGTGCTGATGGAGTGGATGGTACCTATATGGCGGATGTGTTGTCGGTAAAACCACTGACAATCAAGATGCACAATACAACTATCACAAAGAACCTTTACATCAATCCGGCACTGATGCTGAATGCTTCGGATAGTGGCGAGGACATCAAAAAGCCATTTATTACACCTTTTGAACCGCAGGAGGCTTATGAGTTCCTGAAAGAGTTTCACGAGAAGTATGTGCTTAAGAAAGGGGACACGGTTGTGGTGCATATAACCGGATCCTCTTTTTATATAGCAGGAAAGGCGGTTAAGGCATGAGTATTTTTCCTTTTATTGATTCAACAAGCACAAGCACTGAGACGAATGACGAACTGCCAATGTTGAAGGAATATGCTTATGACTTCGAAAAGAACGAGCTGCTTCTGGATGAGGGAGGACGCACCTACATGGTGGAGGGAAATGAAGCACTCCGCATCTGGATATTTAAAGCCCTGTTCACGGAGCGATGTCATTATACCGCATATTCCTTTGCATTTGGCTCAGAAATTCAGGATCAGGTAATCGGACACTCCATGAACGTGGAGATTGTCAAACTGGAAATTGAACGCTTTATCATTGAAGCTCTTATGGTCAATCCATATATAAAGCGTTTGGATAATTTTGTTTTTGAAAATACTTCTACCGGGATGACAGTGAGTTTTGACTGCACCGGCATTTATGGTTCAAACACAATTCTGGTTCCGGTGAGGGAGGTGAGAGTGTAATGGATTTTAGTGCTGAAGGAATACTGGCAAGGATGAAGGCTGCGTTGAAAAATGAGGATACCAAGATGGAAGGCAGCTTCTCAATGGATAATCTTCAGGCGGTGGCTGAGGAGCTTGCCCGGCTTGATGCCATGAGGATTGTTCCTCTGATGAATACCCTGACAGACAAAGAGGAGGATATGGGTACCAGCGGAAACGAGAGGCATTATGTGAGATGGGCAAAGGAAGCCACGGATGCAGAGGGTAATGTCATTGTGGGAAATGCAAAGGTGGACACACCAAGGGATGGAACCGGGCTTGTGTCGATTGCGATTCTTACAGTGGATGCCAAGCCACCAACGGAAGAACAGATTGCATTTGTCCAGGAATACATAAACAGTATGCGTCCGGTTGGAGCTGATCCGGTTGTGGATGCTGCGGAGAGCATTCCGATTGTTATTTTATGCAGCGTTGTGAAAATGTCCGGTTACACAGAAGAGACCGTGAAAACGCAGATCAGGAGCAAGATCGAGGAGTATTTCACTCAGATCGCTTTCCAAAGCGGAACAGTGTCTTTGAACTACTATAAAATCAGTAACATCATCAGTGGAGTGGATGGTGTGAAGGAAGTGGGAATCCTGAAGGTCAACGGAGCTCAGGATTCCATTACTGCAGAATACAACAAGTATTTTGCTCTGCAGGAGCTGACGGTCAATGTCACTGAATAACAGCCAAATGCTTCCAGCAAGAGTCCGCAATATGAGACAGATGAATGATGTCCTGAATGCCGAGGATATCATTCTGGCTGAAATAGAACGGATCATTGATGAGATGTGCCAGAGAGCATCCTTACTCCACGAGGAGCTGATCAATGAAGAATGGCTGGAAAATAAACTGTCAGAGAGAACCGGAGCCGGTGTTGATGTTACCGGATATGCTGAGAAGTTGCTTGCGGAGATTGTTCTGGATGTGAGTGAGCTGCAGCATATCGATATGCCGGATGTCCGAAAGTTTTTGGATAAATGGGTACCGGCTCATCTGATGTATAAAATAATTCTGCTGCTGGACTACTCGGCAAGTATCGGAGAGGTCTTCTCGGTAACGGAAATGACAATCGGTTTTGATTCGCCTTACTGGAATGTCCGGAGGTTAAATGGAACATGGTTGCTGGATGGCACCTATAATCTGGGAGTCGGAAGAAAACCGGATGAATGGGGCATCAGCTACGATATGGGAGACGTCGAGGTTTTGGAGAGCGTAGAACTGGATGTGAGTGTATCTGCTACATCACAGCTGCAGGAGATGTTTACTGATGCCGGAGTGGTTATCGGCTTTGACTCGCCTTACTGGAATGTCCGGAGATTGAATGGAACATGGCAGATGGATGGCAGCTATGAGCTGAATGTGTTAAGAAAACCAGATACATACGGTCTGGCAATTGACTTGGGGAATACCAATATCGAGGAAATGACACCGGGAGGTGTTGTTATAAAGAAAGACTTGTGGCTGCTGGATGGCAGCTATCAGTTAAATGGAACAAGGATATTAGATGCCATAAGGCGAGAGGAGGAATTGTAAAATGGCAGAGAACCTTACACAGAATCAGATTATTACAATTGCAGGAAGGAAAAAGATGCTGAGAGCCAGAGCTGGAGAAATCCAGCTGCCTAAGATTGTGGGCTTTGTATTTGGTGATGGTGGTGTGGATGCGGATGGAAATGTTATCGCACCGCTGGAGGCAGAATCAGAACTGAAGAACGAATTGCTCAGAAAGAAATACGATACTTACACCATGTTGAGCGATACGAAGTGCAAGTATGAATGTGAGCTAAAGGAGAGTGAGCTTCCGGGTGCTGCGATTAGCGAAATCGGACTCTATGATGCGGATGGGGATATCGTTACCATCAAGCGTTTTACCGCAAAAGGAAAGGATGCGGATATCAGCATGACTTTCTATATCAACGATACATTTTAGGGAGGCAGGACATGGCGAAGAATTTAACGATTCAGGATGAGCCGGTTTACAACGAACAGATGGAGGCTCTGGAGCCTACCACACCGGCACATGCAGATTACTTTAATGAGCGATATGCCCAGCTTCTCAACAACGGAAAAGCCAACCGCAGGGATGCGAAGATCTTTGAGGATGACGTGAACGGTGGGAAGATGCGATTAGGCATGGAAAACGGTCATTTATATTATGAGGAACTGTAAAAATAACGTATTACGTTATAATCTAACAAAATAAGCAAATATAAAACGTAAAGTGTTATATTATGCTGGAAACGAGGTAGAAAATGTCGAAAAAGGTTTTTATTGCAGAGCAGGAAACACTGCTTGAAGTGCAGGAGCAGGTGGAAAAGCTGGTGAGAAATCTGGTACCGGATGATGCACCGATTTATGGAATGGTTATCCATGAAGCTTCCGACCTGAATCCGTCCACAAGAGTGGAGTACCTTGGTGCGAACAAGGACTTTACGCCTATGAGCATGAACATGAGCACGCACGCCATGAATTATGGATCATGGGCTGGCTGGGACTGGCTGAAAGCTAATGTACCGGTTATGTGTAATTGGGATGGAGGTATTGATTACTTCTTAGATCCGGACGATTATACGAAGAAAGCGGATGGAACGAACTCTGATGCGGCTAATATTGATTATGCCGGTGATGCGATGGCAATCGTAAAGAAAATCTACAAGAAGGAATATAAGGTTGGAAATGACCGCTATGTATATTTCTGTGAAAGAAAAGTGGATGATGATTTCCATGCGGTAGGATTTAATGTACTTGGAAAAGAAAGAGATTATATGCTGATCCCGATGTTCTATGGCTCCATTGATTCCAATGGAAAGATGAGAAGTATTGCAGGGCAGTGGAGCTGCTTAACAGCCTCCGGTTCTGCTGCAGACAGTGCAAACGGAAAAGCAATCGGAACTGCCGAGCAGTATACAGCAATTCAGGCAGCATCCGGCAAAGCTCTTTTCTTTGGCGGTGCATTAACGAATACATTGGCAGACATCTGTATTCTGCTGAGTAAGAGCACCGACTCTCAGACTGCTTTTGGATCAGGCATGTGTTCTACCTACGTTGAAGATAAAACACAACATTACGGAACGAAAATCAATACAGTCATTGGCGGAGGACAGTTTTATGGTTCTAATGATAATAAGTCCTTCAATAAGATTTTCCATAGCTGCGTTATGGGGAGTTATATGCTGTGGCAGAGAGATCCGTATATGCTCCTGATTAACGGAAGAATAAAGGTGTCCCCGGATTATACCTATGACTTAACCGGGGCTAAATATCTGGATACTGGAGTGAATTTGGCAAAAAACGGATATTATGCAACAACTCAGGTGGTAAAGGATTTTGGTGCAGTGCCAAATGATGAAATCGCATGCAGTTCTGCTACTGGATACTGCGATCACACTTGGGTGAACGCAGAAATACCGGCGGTTTCGCTGCGGTTCGGCCATTGCTACGACGGTGCTTCTGACGGGCTCTGGGCTCGCACCCTGGACGCTGTCGCTGCTGGCGCCTGGTGGCGCTGCGGGGCGTCCAAACTTCTTCCAGCACCTGCTGCAGCGTAAGCTGCAGATAGGGGGTTTGGGGGTCTTCCCCCAACTGCTTTGTATAAAATATAGGAATGATTTTTTAAAGATCTTGAGGGGCTATCGGAACTCCCTCTCCGGCGGTTTCGCTGCGGTTCGGCAATTGCAACAACGGTGCTAATGACGGGCTCTGGGCTCGCACACTGAACAATGTCGCTGCTAACGCCTGGTGGAACTACGGGGCGTCCTGATTCTATCAAGAAACTATAAGTCCAAAATGTTACCGATAGTCATATACACCGCTGACAGTTGAAATACTGTTATATCCGCCTTTATAGGTTTTGGTGAGTGGAAATTATTCCGGTCAGGAGCTGCAAGTAGTGAGCAATGTTCGAAAGCGGCGAGGAGATAGAAGATAAAATGCATAAGTTCAAATATGACATTGAAAAAGAGACCGGCATTCCTTGGAAGAAAAAGAAAAGTTACAGATATTTATACACGCTGGCTTGCCAAAAGGGTGTTATCCTCCGGGCATTTAAGCGGATGAAGCGTGGAAAAAGTGACAGAAAAGATATTCAAATGGTGGAGGAAGATTTAGATGGATGGGTTGAGAAAATACAGAAAATTATCCAGAATACGAAGCCAGCCGGATGGAAGGTGGAAAATCCGGAACTGGAATTTAAACCACCAAAGCATAACCCGGTTATTATAAAAGAAGCTGGGAAAACAAGGGTCATATATGTACCGACAATGGTTGAATTGTGGATACAGCACGTTATTGTGCTAATTCTGGAGCCGATTATTCAAGGGAGCAGTTACCATCACAGCTATTCGTCTTTTCCCAAGCGTGGATCACATCGGGGAATGAAAGCGATGAAAAGATGGATTCAGTCTGGGAAAGGTATCCGGAATTTTGCACAGTGCGATATCCGACATTTTTATGACCATGCAAAGTATAAGTTTATCCGACCAAAACTGTTAAAACGTATCAAAGATGCTTTATTTATGTATCTGATAGATGTGTGCCTGACATGGTTTCCAGATAAGCTGCCACTGGGCTTTTATTTGTCACAGTGGCTGGCAAACTTTCTCCTGCAGGAGCTGGATTTTCTGATAAAGTGCAAGCTGAAAATAGCACACTTTATCCGGTATATGGATAATTTCACGATGGCAGATGATAATAAAAAGAAGCTGCACATGGCGATTATATTCATTAAGCAGTGGCTTGGAAAAATCAGGCTGAAAATGAAAGGTGACTGGCAGGTGTTCCGGTTTGAGTACATTAAAAAGAATGGCAGGAGAACCGGCAGGGAAGTATCGGCAATGGGCTGGCTGTTCTATCGAAATCGGGTAATCATAAGAAAGCATACGCTGATACATATTGCGAGGATAGCAAGGAAACTCAATAAAAAGAAGATGGAAAAGAAGAAATATCCATTAAGGCTCTGCAAGGGTTTTATTTCCCTGATGGGCTGGATAACACACTCTGACACCTATGAGTGGTATCTGATGTATATTAAGCCACTTATAAGCGTGAGGGCGGTCAAACGCATCATATCTAAAATGGACAAGGAGGCAAATAAAAATGCAAGGATGGAAAACAGAGAATTGCTCCTCACTGCCTGAAACGTTGGAAATGGTAAATGCCAATACTTACATCCAGAGAAGAAATATCAATCGTATCGAACGAGACAGTATGGATGGCAGCGAAGAGAAAGAAGTGGGCTATACATGCGAGTATCGTTTCCTGAGTGAAGAAGAGTATTATAATCTGATCCAGCAGGAAGAGAACACTGAAAAAGTAAACGAGAACATTCTGATCAGCATGGGAGCACAGGCAGAACTCTATGAAAAACTGCTCGCAACAGAAGAAAATCAGCTCATTATTATGAACGCAGTAGCGGAACTGTATGAAGCAAAGACGGGAGGTAATTAAGATGTTGGAACTGTATATTAAATTAGTAAAGGCTGGAAAAAGAACAATCGACAGTATTCCGGAGAAATTCAGGGACGATGTAAGAGCAGCAATCGAAGCTGCAGAAGATGCTGCGGAATAAACGATGAAATGCCGGAAAGGGTGGCTTTATGAATCTGTTGGCGGTGATAGACCTGTTGTGTGACATCACTACTCAGCAATCGGATCTGCTGAGAAAACTCGTGACTGAATTAGAACACACAAAGCAGGTTTCCCAAGAGGTCAAATCGTATTACAGGGAGGCTTTTGAAAACATAGAAAAGCAGTTGGATGTCAGTGAGTATAACTGTAGAAGAATTGAATAGTTGATAAACATTCAGGAAAATGTTGACGGGGTTTTTCTTGTAAATGAGGAGTCTGAAACAAGGCTCCTTTTTGAATGCAGCAAAGGTGTTTAAAAGGGCTTTCAAAGCCCTTTTTTAAATACAAAAAAATATGGAAGGAGACGCAGAAAATGGCAAGTTTAAGCAATGCAGTAACTATTATCGTGGTATTCGCAATCCTGATCCAGTTCCTTGTGGACAGAGTGAAGGAGCTTGTGGGTGACAAGGTAATGAACATCGTTAAGGCACCGGTATGGGCGGTAGCTTTCGGAGCACTTTTTGCTTTGATGTTCGACATTGATTTCTTTGCTTTGATGGGCTACAGTTCACAGCTGCCTATTATTGCAAAGGTGATTACTGGCTTAATTCTTTCCTCCGGCTCTACCGGAGTACATGAGCTGGTAGCCAAGTTAAGGGAAAGCAGAGTGGACAGTTAGGAGGTACACAATGGGAAAGAAACGTATTTGTTTAGATCCAGGGCATTATGGAGAAAAATATAATGCCGGGGTCGTTTCTGGATATTATGAATCAGCGACAGTCTGGAAACTGACACAGTATGAGAAGGAATATCTGGAGCAGATGGGAATTGAGGTTCTCGTAACCAGAAGTAATATCAATGAGAATCCGGATCTGACAGCCAGAGGAAAAATGGCTGCCGGATGCGATCTGTTTGTGAGCAACCACACAAATGCCTGTGGTACTGAGGCAGTAAACAGAGCAGTGGCGATTCATTTTACAGATCGTAATGAAACTTTGGTTGATGACCAGTCCAGAGAATTTGCAGCACAGATTGCAAAGGTTATCCAGAACACAATGGGCGTGGACGGATATCAGATTTATTCGAGATTATCCGACAATGACAGAGATGGAAATGGAAAGAAAGACGATAACTACTATGGAGTGCTGAATGGCAGCTTCTTAGCCGGAGTTCCGGGCGTTATCGCAGAACATTCTTTCCATACAAATACTGAAGCTTGTAAATGGCTGATGGATGATAGCAATCTTCGTAAGCTGGCGAAGGCGTGTGCAGAATGCATGGCATCCTTTGTGGGTGCATCTGTGACAGTGGATACCGGTATTCAGGCGGTAGAGTTTGCGAATATGGCAGATACTGATATCGTGAAGCGAGTTGGCGAGTTATGTACTGCTGATATGAAGAACACCGGCATCCTTGCCTCTGTGTCAGCAGCACAGTTTATTCTGGAATCAGGATATGGAAAATCAGTGCTCGCACAGATGGCAAATAACTGCTTTGGAATGAAGTGCTCGTTATCCGGAAACACTTGGTCTGGAAGCTCATGGGACGGAACGAGTGAATATACCAAGGAGACGAAGGAATATGTAAATGGAGAGTATGTAACGGTTACAGCTGCATTCAGGGCATATCCGAATGTCGAAGCATCTATTGCTGATCATTCCGCATACCTGCTGGGTGCAAAGAAAGGCGAAGCACTTAGATACGCTGGTTTGAAAGGCGAGAAGGATTACAAGAAAGCGGTTCAGATCATCAAGGACGGTGGCTATGCAACTGCTCCGGATTATGTTAACAAGGTGTGCAGTATCATTGAAAAATACAATCTCACCGCTTATGATCAGCAGAAACAGACAACAGCAGAAAGCTGGTATCGTGTCAGAAAGAACTGGAGCGATGCCAAGAGCCAGATTGGAGCGTACCATTCGCTTGAATATGCAAAGACTTGTGTAGACAAGAATCCTGGTTACAGTGTGTTTGATGAAGCAGGTGTAAATGTATATCCTGAAAATGTGTTTGCTCCTTATATGGTGCGTGTGAAAATCAGCGATTTGAAGATGAGACTTGGAGCAACCATTGACACTGCTTCTGTTGGTCACATCCCGGTGGGCTCGTATACCATTGTGGAGGAAAAGTATGGAAAGGTAAGCAAATCCGGTGAGGAAGGCTTGTGGGGACGTATTAAGTCTGAACAGCCTTACAACGGAAAATATGTTCCGGTCTGGATCTGCCTTTCTTATACCGAGAAAGTGTAATAGGAATGAGTTTTGTCCGGGGGCTGAAATGCTCCCGGATTACCTGATTGAATGCCCCAACATTGAAAATCAGGAGGAAGAAGAATGAACAGTTTTATTGCATGGATTGGTGGAAAGAGGTTGCTTAGAAAGGCGATTATTGAAAGGTTCCCAGAGGAAGGCTTTGACAGATACATTGAGGTGTTTGGTGGAGCCGGATGGGTGCTGTTTGGCAAGGAAGTGGGAAAAGAACTGGAAGTATTTAATGATGCAGACAGCAACCTTATCAATTTGTACCGCTGCATCAAATACCACTGTGAGGAACTGCAGAAGGAACTTAACTGGCTGGCAATTTCAAGGGAACAGTTCTTTGACAATAAGAGCCAGCTGAATGCCAGAGGGCTTACAGATATCCAGAGGGCAGCACGATACTTTCACATTATAAAGGTGAGTTTCGGAGCTGACAGAAAGACCTTCGGAACGAATAAGAAAAACCTTACAAATTCGATTGAATATCTGGCAGAGGTGCAGGAGCGTTTGAAAAATGTGGTCATTGAGAACAGGGATTTTGAAAGCCTGATCCGGGTGTATGACAGACCGGGAGCATTGTTTTACTTAGATCCGCCATATCATGGCACCGAGAAATATTATGAAGGAGGGTTTTCACATGATGACCATATTCGTTTAAAGACCGTTTTAGATGGGATTAAAGGAAAGTTTATTCTTTCCTATAATGATGATGAATTTATCCGTGATTTATATAAGGATTATCACATCGAGGGAATAAGCAGGAACAGCAATCTAACGAACAAACTGAATGCTGATACATTCGATGAAGTAATCATCAAAAACTTTTAAACATTATTTTTTTTAGGGTATAAATAACGCAATACGTTATATTCTAACAAAACAATATTTAAAATTATGCCTCGTGATAAACTAAATAAAGGGGCATAAAATCATGGTTAAAATTCATCTATCAAGACTGCTTGGCGAGAAAAGATGGACTCAGAAGGATTTGGCTGATGCTACTGGGATTCGTCCGTCAACTATCAACGAATGGTATCATGAGCTTGTTCCTCGTTTGAATGTAGACCACATAGATAAAATCTGCGAGGCTTTAGACTGTACGATAACTGATCTATTGGAATACATACCAAATGAACGGAAGACGACTGGAAAATACTTGATTCTTGAAGAACATGGAAATCGTAAGCAGAAAAAAGAAAAAGACTAAGCCACGAAAGGACGTTTGAAAGGTTATTAAATATCTTTCAAGCGTCCTTTTTTAAATTCCTTTTTAAAAGTGGTTTTTGTATTTTATACGAAAAAATTTTGCGTTTTGTGCGCAAAGCAACAACAGATGAGCCGGTGAGAACGGCAACCGTGAATGCTATTGAGGCAGCTGAGAAAGCAGGTGTCTGGATTTCTTTTGATCCGAACTTAAGAAAACCTTTATGGGAGAGATTCCTCTGATTCTTTTATCGTTGGGAAAAGACGGAAGTCGTGCTTATTGTGGAGAGGAGACGACAGAGGCTCCGGTATTTTTAAATGAAAATACGATTGAAACAACCGGTGCGGGAGATACCTTTATGGGCTGTATGCTGCATCAGATTTTGAAGAAGGGATATCAAAACCTGAGCAGACAGGACATGGAAGAGATGCTTGTGTTTGCGAATGCAGCAGCATCAATTATTACAACCAGAAGAGGTGCTCTTCGAGTGATGCCAGAACAAGCAGAAAATGATTGACTTTTGAAAAAAATATTGATAAAATTCAATTAAAGAAAAGGGAGTAGCTAGCCATACGTGTTCGCTTATCCGTCAATACAGTTGTTGGAGACAATAACTCGGAAAGTGATTAAATAGCGAGACTTTTACTGTAATGTCTGCAGTAGAAGTCTCTTTTTTTTATGCCTACTGCAGGCAAAAAACAAGAAAGAGGTGGCGTGCAATGATGTTACATGTATTGTTACTAACAGTAGGATTTGTATTTTTGGTGAAAGGCGCAGACTGGTTCGTGGAAGGGGCTGCGGGAATTGCTAAAAAACTTGGGATTCCCCAATTGGTTATCGGACTAACGATCGTGGCTATGGGAACTAGTATGCCGGAAGCGGCAGTCAGTATCACATCAGCGTTAAGCGGCAGCGCGGGGATTTCCATTGGAAATGTGGTCGGGAGTAATATTTTAAATATCCTGATCATTCTTGGAATTACTGCAGTTCTTACTAATGTAAGGATACAGAAAACCACATTCCGCTATGAAATTCCGTTTATGATCGGTATTACCATAATCCTTATGGCATTTGGAATAACAGGAAATCAGATCACTTTCCTAGAGGGCATTTTGTTCTGGCTGTTGTTTCTTATATTTCTTGGATATTTGTTCGTGATCTCTAAAAAAGGATCAGTCCAGGATGAAGAAGAGATAAAAGAGCTTCCTCTATGGAAGGGAGTATTGGGTATCATAATTGGAGGAATTCTGGTGGTTAAAGGAAGCGATTTTGCAGTAGAGGGAGCAACCGAGATTGCAAGATATTTTGGAATGAGCGAACGATTTATTGGTCTTACAATTGTTGCTTTCGGAACATCACTTCCAGAACTGGTGACTTCCGTTACTGCAGCCAGAAGAGGAAATGCGGATATTGCCATTGGTAATATTGTGGGAAGTAATATCTTTAATATTCTGTTTGTAATTGGAACAACTGCACTGATCTGTAATGTTCCGTTTGATCAGAAATTTGTGATAGATACAATCGTTGCGATATTCAGTGGTATACTGCTGTGGGCAGGAACCATTCGTTATAAAGAACTTCGTAAAAATTGCGGAATCGTTATGCTATTGTGTTATGCCGGTTATTTTATTTATTTGTGCAAATAAAACATAGAATTTCCATTAGGAAATATAGAATTCAGAAATGGCGAGTTTACATAATAATTTTATGTAAACTCGCCTGCTTTGCTTTTATTATCATGATTACTGCATGATTCGGAATAAACCGATTACAACGCCAAGAACTTCAACGTGATCTACGATGATCGGATCTAAAGCGTCGTTTTCTGGCTGAAGGCGGTAATGCCCATTTTCTTTGTAGAAGCGCTTTACGGTTGCGCCATCATCGATCATAGCAACAACAATCTCCCCATTTCTTGCGTAATTCTGTTGTTTTACAATGATCTGATCACCATCAAAAATACCGGCTTTGATCATGCTTTCACCCTTTACACGAAGCATAAATGCCTGTTCATTAGGAAGCATCTCTACTGGAATCGGGAAATAATTCTCAATTCGTTCCTGCGCCAGAATCGGTTCACCGGCAGCAATGGTACCAACCAAAGGAACGTTCACCAGTTCACGTCTGGTTAAGTTAAAGCAGTCGTCAATGATCTCGATGGTACGAGGCTTTGTCGGATCGCGATGGATATAACCGTTCTTTTCCAGACTTTCCAGATGGGAATGTACGGAAGATGTAGACTTTAAGGAGACCGCTTCACATATTTCACGTACAGACGGCGGATATCCTTTCTTCAAAATACAGTCTTTGATATATTCTAATATTTCTTCCTGCTTAGGCGTAATCTTGCCCTGTGCCATATGATAACCTCCGTTTCACGAACATATATTCTTTCATTCTTATACTACCATAGGTTTTACAAAAATGCAAACCTTTGTTCGAGAAAATACGAAAAAAACATTGACAAACATATGTTCGCATCCTATAATAAGATTGTAAGCAAACACGTGTTCGACAAAGAAACGATAGAGGAATATTGTTCGTGAATGGGCATATATGCCGAGGAGGACAGAGTATGAAGAAAGTGATAATCCTGTTATTAGCGGTATTGTTGATTTTGGGTTCTGGAATGTGCGGTGATGCGTTAGGTAACGCCATGGCAGAGGGACCGGAGGAGACGGTACGTCTTACCTATTATAAGAGTATTCGAATAAGAACCGGGGACACTCTTTGGGATCTTGCAGAGCAGTATGCGCCAGATACAGATTTGACAATCGCACAATATGTAGAAAAGCTCCGGCAGATGAATTCTTTAAAAGATGATACAATTCATGCCGGAAACTATCTGACGGTAATGTATCAGGAAGTAAAAAAGTGTTCGGATTAAGATCGGATCTAGATTGGATACTATCAGGATCAGATCAGGAACTGTGCCGATGATTGACAGAAACATTCGTTCTGTGTTATACTTGAGAAAGTTGATTTGACGAAGGCACAGAAGTGTTTTTTGACAGTAGAAGCTGTATTGCATATCACATAAATCGAATTTTAATCAAATCTTATGATATGATGTCAATATACAATCGATACGAATGATAAGATTGTGATCAGGAAGATCACCAGACACAGAGAGAACTCTGTTTGTTTTGGTGATCTTTTTCTTTTGGAGAGGAATTACTTATGAGTAAAGTTAGAAGAAATTAAAAGTTATTGGAATATTCAGGTGGTCGGAAGATCAGGTTTCCTGTTTCTGCCTGGAATGATAAATCAAAAAAGGAGAGTATCAGAATATGAAAAAACTGTACTTTGAATGTGCATCAGGAATCAGTGGTGATATGACAGTTGCATCGCTTCTGGATCTGGGAGCCGATGAAGCTGTATTAAGAAAAGCGTTGGCCAGCCTTCCGTTAAGCGGTTATGGGATTGAGATCTCCCGTGTAAGCAAATCTGGGCTTGATTGCTGTGATTTTAATGTCATTCTGGATGCTGAGCATGAAAACCATGATCATGATATGGAATACCTTCATGGTCACGATCATAGCCATGATGACCACAATCATCACCATGCTCATGATCACAGCCACGAACATAGCTACGAGGGAGACCATGAGCATCATCACGAACACAGTCATGAAGAAGGCCATGAGCATTATCACGAACATAGCCACGAGGAGGATCATGAGCATTCTCACGTCCATGCTTGTGACGCTGATTCTGGAGATCATACACACGAACATCATCACCATGACCATAGCTATGAAGGAGAACATACTCATGATCATGACCATCACGAACACCATCATGCACATGAGCATCGTGGAATGCATGAAGTAATGGATATTCTTGCAGAAGCGGAGCTCTCCGATGGGGCAAGAAAACTGGCTGTGAAGATTTTCACAATTCTGGGGGAAGCAGAAGCCAAGGCTCACGGTACAACTTTGGAAAACGTTCATTTCCATGAGGTTGGCGCAGTAGATTCCATCGTGGATATCGTTGGAGCGGCAGTTTGTCTGGATAATCTTGGAATCCAGGATGTTGTGATCCAGGAATTGGCAGAAGGACATGGAATGATCCGGTGTCAGCATGGACTCCTTCCGATCCCGGTTCCGGCAGTTGCCAATATCGTAGCGGCTCATGGATTAGATCTGCAGATCACGGAGACAGAAGGAGAGCTGGTAACACCAACCGGTGCAGCAATTGCAGCAGCAATCCGCACAGAGGAAAAGCTTCCAAAACACTTCAAAATCGTAAAAACGGGTCTGGGTGCTGGAAAACGTGCGTATGATCGTCCGAGTATCCTGAGAGTGATGATTCTTGAAACAACAGAAGGTGAAGAAGCAGCGTCTGGAACACACGCAACGGCAGCCCCTGCTGAAAAAGAAGGAACTGTGAAATTAGAGACCAATATCGATGATTGTAGTGGGGAAGAGTTAGGATATGTGATGGATCAGCTGTTTGATGCCGGAGCCAAAGATGTTCATTATACACCTGTCTTTATGAAAAAGAACCGTCCAGCCTATCAGCTGAATGTGATCTGTAAAAAAGCTGATGTAGAAAAGATGGAAGAGATTATATTCTACGAGACGACCACCATCGGAATCCGCCGCTTTGATTTAAAACGTTGTGAACTCCCTAGAGAAATGAAAGAAGTAGAGACCGAACTGGGAAAAGCAATGGTGAAAATCTGTTCCTATAAAGGAATGAAGAAAGCATATCCAGAATATGACTGTGTCAGACAGTTGGCAAAAGAGCATCATAAAACCTTTGATCAGACATTCCGTATTGTAAAAGCTGCTGCAGAGCAGTTACTATAGAATGATGGAAATGTTTGACAGGCCTGTGTAACTGCTGAACTGACTGCAATGGAACAAGAAGTTAGAAGACAAAAGATAAAAGAACACATAAAGGAGATTTATTATGACTAGAGAAAATACGAAAAAGTTAACCTTATCCGCGATGTTTTTCGCCCTTGGAATTGTGCTCCCATTTTTGATCGGACAGATTCCAGCCATTGGCAAGATGCTTTCCCCGATGCACATTCCAGTATTGTTCTGTGGCTTGATCGTAGGATGGAAATATGGCCTGATCGTCGGCTTTTTGCTTCCATTAGTGCGTTCCGTCCTGTTTGGAATGCCCGCTCTGTTCCCAAACGCAACAGGTATGGCATTTGAATTAGGAACTTATGGTTTCGTAATTGCTCTGGTATATAGTCGTTTTCCACGCAAGAATACAATGGCTGTATATATCAGTCTGATCACAGCAATGTTAGCAGGACGTATTGTATGGGGAATTGCGCAGGTCATTATGTTAGGAGTAACAGGCGGAGCCTTTACATTCCAGGCTTTTATTACCATAGCTTTTGTGAATTCTATTCCAGCAATTATTCTTCAGCTTATTTTAATTCCGGTAGTAATGGCTTCTCTGGATAAGGCCGGAATTGTTTGTTTTACTTCATGATTTGAGCTGACAGATGATGATTTTTCCTCAGAAGAAGCCCAGAATCCGGATGCGGAAGACAACAGAGAAACCGTAGCAATCACTGATGACAAAGCAGAAGAGCAGGATGTATAGAAAATGATGTCCTGATGTTTAGAAAAATTTTGTACTTTATAGTTAGTGGTTAATAAATGGCTTGGATACAAGGATTATAGCATAAAGTACATTTTGGATATGTTCCCCAAAATGGAAAATGTATATCTTTATACAATCACAGAATTTACTCACCTGTTTGTAGATATAAAACACATGAGGCCGGTCACGGAAATGCCCGTGGTCGACCGCACATTTCAATTTTAGGAAATAGAGATGCCGATGATTTCAGAACATGTCAAGATGTTGATACTGTTTGGCTCATTTTGTGATGATCACTATTGCCTGTTTTTAGTCATAATTGAAATCCTTCTATCTATTGCATTTTGGCAAATTTAAAAGGAAGGTTCCTTTGCCGTAGCAGATGACACCTTCCTTTAATGACTGATTTTTCCGTTGCCAGCCAACTGTCCGGCACCCGAAGTCCGGAGAGAAATTCAGATTTTATGTGTCAGTCCACATGATAGGCATATAGCCCATCTACTAACTATAGCATACACAGAATATCTAAATTATGCAACGAATTTATGAAGCAACTTGTGATAAGAAAACTAGGAATGTAACATTTTTAATCCTCTTTTTAGGATAATAAGCGAGAATCCTCGGTTATTCAATTGCCGAGATGAAAGTGTCTGAAACGCAAGCAAAATCGAAAGTTTGTTCGATTTTGCTTGCGTTTCTTTCTATATAATAGTATACTATGTGTATGAAAGAAAATTTAATACATTCGAGAACTTGTGTATATAATATTAATTACCATGTGGTGTGGTCTGTGAAATATCGCAGGAAAATTTTATCAGCAGAGATTGAGATTTATCTGAAAGAACTGGTTCAGAAGATAGCATCCGATAAAGGTTTTACGGTTCATCTTTTTGAAGTTGGTGAAGGTGATCATATCCATTGCTTTGTGTCTGCACCGCCGAAACTGTCAGTGACAGATATTGTAAAGTATTTAAAAGGAATTACCGGAAGAAAACTCTTTGAAAAATATCCGGCGATCCGCCAGAAACTTTGGAAAGGTCAGCTTTGGAATCACTCATATTATGTAGAAACAATCGGTTCGGTATCGGAAGAAAATATCCGACGCTATATCGAGCATCAGAGCAAATCTTACTAGAAGGAGGGAAAATATGCTGTTAACACATGAAACAACCATTGTATTAAATAAAAATGATGCAAATATTGTAGGACACATGTGTTATGCGGCTTACAAGCTTTGGAATGTTTGCAATTATGAAAGAAACAACTACAAAAATCTGGGATTGGAGAAATATCCTGACTGGTATGATCAGAAGTCCAAGCATAAAGATGATCTGTGGTTCAAATCACTCCCGTCACAGACTGCGCAGGAAATCTGCAAGCTTTTGGACAAGTCATGGAAATCTTTTTACCGGTTAAAAGAAAGTGGAGGTATCGAGAATCCGGAAACACCAAGATATAAGAAAGATAAAATGCCGATTACCTATATGCAAAATGGTATTCAACATGAAAACGGCTCTTTTCATGTAAGACTTTCTTTACCCAAAAAGCTGAAGGAATATATGGCTCATACCTATGATATTCGTGCTGCATACCTTTATTTGAAAAATCCTGTTTTTTCAAACATGGATATCATAAAACAGATAAAAATATATCCTCCGGCAAATGACGGAACCAGCAGGATCCTTGTTATTTATGAGGTGGAAGATGTTTTGTCAGAAGAGGACAATGGACATTATCTGTCGATTGATCTGGGCTTGCATAATCTTATGACTTGTTATGATAATGTAGGGAAAACTTTTATTATTGGAAGGGAATATCTTTCTCTTTCTTATTTTTATAACAAGGAAATCGCGAGAGTCCAGTCACAATGGGACCGGATCCAGGCTGCAAGGGAAAAGGAGGATCTGAAAACATCTAAGCATCTGCAGAAACTCTATCGAAAGAAAAATGACTGTATCAAAGATTATATTCATAAGATGACACGATATATCACGAACTATTGTGTAAAGAATGATATTCATACGGTTGTGATTGGAGATATAAAGGGGATTCGTAAAGAGAGAAACCTGGGGAGAAAAACCAACCAGAAGCTTCACGGTCTGCCATATGCCCGTATCTATATGCAGTTAGAATATAAGCTTAAAATGAAAGGGATTTGCCTGATAAGACAGGAAGAAAGCTATTCCAGTCAATGTTCGCCGCAGTCAGAAGAAGTATCGTGCATTTATGCAGAGAAAAGGAATCGAAAAAAGCGTGGCATCTACATTGTAGATACCGTGATCTACAATGCAGATGCAGTAGGAGCTTATAACATTTTGAGAAAGTATCATGCCGTATCTGGCAAAGAAATTGATATGCCCGTAACCGGGCTGAGCAGTACAAAAACAATAAAAGTAGCTGTGTAACCCATCCGGGTAGCAGTACGGGTGTCATGGACGCACCTCTGAAGCTACGGAGCTATGCTTCGTAATCAGATGCTCGGTAATTCAATTGCCGATGTAGTTCACTTATTTACAACCGACTGCTTATACCTGATCTGTTCAGATCAGTGCCAGAGTCTTTAACACATACAGCCAGAATGTCAGGGAAAACGCGCTTCCCAGTGTGGTGATTGCCACAATGCTGGAGCTTAAAACACCGCTGTGTCCCATATTCCGGGCCATAACGTAGCTGCTGACGGTGGTGCTGGAACCCAGCATGACCAAAATTGCGATCAGCTCTGCCTCACGAAAGCCCAGAAGCACCGCCACCGGAAGGAAGAGCGTACACAGACCGATCAGCTTCATGAAGCTTGCCACAAAAGCCGGCACCATACCAGATTTTGCCTCGTTCCAGTCCAGGGATGCTCCCATGGCCATCAGGC